>BNJS01003373.1_pt1:215000-252670 | contig 252670 bp, 293 predicted proteins | sample 8540461 | NCBI WGS metagenome assembly BNJS01 (sample SAMD00202454, study PRJDB9452) | human saliva metagenome | isolation source: human saliva | place: Japan | reverse complement strand
AAACCACTAAAGGTTCTTACGGAAGCGGCCATCAATGGTAAGATTGACCATCTTATCGGCTTAAAGGAAAATGTTATCATTGGTAAGCTGATTCCTGCCGGTACAGGAATGCGCCGTTATAGAAATGTTAAGCTTTCCACCGACAAGGAAGAAACTGTTGAGGTTTCCGATACACTCACCCATGAGCTAAACGAACCCTTAAGTACGGAGGAAATTTTTGATGCGGATCCGAAGGGATTATCCGGATTGTCCGCAGCTTTAAGAGCAATCAAAGAAGGCGAAAACGAACTATAACAAGATACCGAAAGATATACCGGAGATTCTTCTTTAGAATTAAAGAAAGAGAGGCGAAAAAAGCCTCTCTTTTTTTTAGTGTTTATGTGACCTGTTTCTTTTCTTTTCCGTGATATAAGATAGAGAAAGATATAGACATAGAAGCGATGAAACTTAGTTTAAGGAGGAAAATATGAAAAGATACAAAGAAAATAAGAAGCAATCTATTCTGCCCATAGTTGCCTGCGTTGCCGGCTTATCACTAGGGATACTGTCAGCTTGCAGTGGGGTATCTCAAGATAAAAGCTACAAGGGAGATGGCACAATGAATGAGGCAGCTTATGAAAAGGCCTCAAAAGATGACAATCTCTCCGGAAATGCTTTTGGAGGAGCACAGGTAGGAAGATCATACATTTCAGAGGATTCTGTAGTAACAAAGGAAAATGAACTGCCATCAGAAGATAAGGAGGAACTGCCGGAAGGAAACGTTGTTCAGGAAGGGAATAATCTTTCTTCCGATAGTTTTGACGATTCGGAATTTATAAATTCAGAGAAAAGATGAAAAAAAGATTCGTACTGTCAGTATGGAAATTGAAACAAAAGGAAATTACGGAAAAAGCAAAGAATCTTCGAGAAAAGGTAAAAAGCCTTTTTCCGCTATGTGGAATCGGAGGATTTCCAAGATACTGACAGTTATACAGCTTATAAAAAGGATGTATTTTTACCGTCCGGATTCCAAAGGATAAGATGGATGAATTTCTGACTTACGTAGAGGGAGAGGGAAGGCTTAGATCCCGTTCCGAAAGTCTTGAGGATGTTCGATTACAGTATCATGATGCTCAGACACAAAAAAATCTTTAGAAAAAGAGCAGGAGAGGATTCTGGCTATGATGGATAAGGCGGAAAAATCTTGATCAGCTTTTTAATTTTGAGAATCGATTAACAGAAATTCGCTATGAACTGGAAAATTATGGAACGCAAATTCTGGAATATGACAATAAAATAGATTTTTGCAACTTTACATTTGACCTTGACGGAAAAAAGAAAAATCTTAACAAGGAGAACAGAGTTTTTGACAGGGCTCCATACAGGATTAGAAAAAAATCTCTATGGAATTAAGCTTTTCTTCGAAGGATTAATTTTATTTTTGCTCATTTATTTTCCGCAGATTTTATTTTTCCTGGGAATATCCCTTATATCGATTTTTTTCTACAAAGCCAAGAAAAACTCTTTCAAAGCGAATAAGGGAAAAACTATGGACAATAAGACGGAACAAAAGGCAGAACAAAGGTCGGAAAAACGATAGAACAGAAGGAAGAATCCAGCTTGGAATAAAACGATAGAACAAACGGTAGGAGAAAAGCCGAAATAAGAGACTGAGTAAGAATCATAGCATAAAGAATAAGATAAGAAAAAGTCCCCGGAGTAAATCCGAGGACTTTCTTATGATCATTCTGTTTTGCTTACGGCGAGATTTTTTAATAAACCGCTTTGTAATTGGAAGATAGCACTGGAATCTGCAGCTACAGCAGAACGATTAGCTTCCTCCGCATGGGATAATTCCTCCCGTAAGATGGAGATATGTTTAGGAGCATCAATGGCAATACGTACGCCGTCAGCAGCTGTTTCTATTACCGTAAGACGAATATTATCGCCGATTAAGATGCTTTCATTCTTTTTCCTTCTTAAAATTAACATGGTTTTCCTTCACCTCTTTCTTCCACATCCCTGTGGAAATTTTCCTTAGCATTTCTTTATACAGCAGCTTTTGCTTAGCCTGTACAGATTCAAAACTGCCTAAGGTGTGCTTATATTCGTATCCACTTGCTTCGAGTATCACTTGCATGCCCTTATGATTCTCCGGGTTAATCACCAAGGGGCATTTTAAATTTACCGTGTTGTCCAAGTAATCTGCCTGTAAGACACAGGTTACATAGTAGCTTAGTTCTTCCGCATCCTTTACCCCTAAGTAGGTAAGTTCTTCGTCGGTAAGGTTTGGAGCATAGTCCGGATCCAATGAAAAGGGATTGATAACTACGAAAGCCACTGAGGGATTCTCAACTCCGTGTAAGAGAAGAATGGTAGAATCTCTTCTTCATTTAAACATAAGGGAAGATAGTGCTGCACCTCTGAAAAGCCGAAAAGCCCGTCAGGAAAATGAAACAAGTCCTTCTCCTCATAATCGATAACGCCATAGTCCTTGGTATGTAATTGCATAGTTTCCTCCATAGAATAATAATGATCATGTTCATAATTTTAGGGAGATTTTTCCTCTCTCCCCCCCGGGAGAGAGAAAAGCGGAACTTGCTTTAAGTCTCTAAATCCATTGTCTCTCCGATGTTGGGATTCTTTGGAAAATAGATAAAATCTCCTGTGTACTCGAGATTTAATGTCCGCATTTGGGTTATGATGGTCATATCCATCGCGAGGAAGATAAGATAATTCTCCTTCTGCACCTCATTTCAAAGGCTCCCTCGATCCTAGAAGATAGCCGGATGTTTTTTCTTGCCTTAAGGCTTTTTGTGATGCCAAAGCCTCAAGGGTTTCTGCAGCTGCTCTTTGTTTATTGCCTTGAATATAGAGATTTGGGGATGGGGATGCGCTTCCTGTAAGGGGTAAGGAATCTGTATCCATCTCTTGTTTCTTGGCAGAAACAGCCTGCATGGCGGAGTGGTAAGCCAAATGGTTTTCTACTCTTTGGTATTGCCGGTTTACCTTATACTGCAAAGCAGCATCCTGTTTTTCCGGCTTTTTGTGCTTCAATGGTACTTAGACGAAGCGCTCTCCCTCGTGCTTGGTCAATTTGATCGGAAGGAATACCAGCTTTCCACCACTGCTTAGGTGAATCGCCTTTAAAGTCAGTAGTACTTACTTTGATGAGTTGTCCCATACTCGCCTCCCTGTTTCCAACCTACTATAGATACTATAGTAATCGCCTTGCCTTGGTCAGGTTATTGGAGAGATGACCTTGTAGTTTTTCTACCGAACGAAATCAAACAAAGAAGACTGCATGATGTTGGAACCGACCTTCATGGCGGCATTGTAGCTGTATTGGTAGGAATACATTTTCACAACCGCATCATAGTATTCCACACCCAGCTTAGAGGTGTATTCTCTTGGAGGTATCCATCCGTAATATCTAACTACTCTGGGTAGCTTCCAGCGGCATATTTAATACCCAATCTCTGTAGCTGTCGCTGACTCTTGCCTCCGCATCATCATTTTGATTGACGAAGTCGGACATATCTTTATGAAAACGAGATTTCGCTGTAGACACATTGGTATTGGTTTTTAAGGCTTCCCTATATTGATGGGAAGTTAAAATTGCCTTTAGACAGTAAGGCTACGGACTGTTCATAAAGAATCTTCCTCCACAACAATATATATCAGCTGTTGGAAGTTCACCTTGATTTCTGGATAGCATCCCATCGCTAAGACCCTTCAGTGTATCGGAGGAAAGGCCGGTGATCATATTTAAACCACCGGTATAGGTATCTAAAAGTGTACTTCTGTCTCTCTAAGAACCGTAGCCGGTACTCATCTTACCCTGTTCTCTCATAGCGGAGAGAATCATCTTTAAACTATCATTTTCGTTGAGGGCATTTCCGTCCGCATCGGTTCCGGAGAACTCGTTCTTGTAGTTGGTGCCGTCATAGCTGTACTTAATATTTAGCTCAGTGAGTCTGCTTGTCTCCGAGAACTTGGGGAATAGGTCAGGGTAATGCCTGGGATTATGCACCGTCTAAATCCTCCTTTAAAGAGAAGGGAACGGTGGTCATATCGTTTCCGCCGTAGACATAGAAGTTGTCATACTGGGAATTCAGAGTATTTACGACAGAGTGAAGACGTTGGGTAAACTCTGTTTCATAAGTACCCACAGTTCCTTCATTGGCGTTCTGACTGTCATTGGATAAGGAAAGCACCTTGGTGTTTACAGTACGCATATCCTCCTGAATACTTAAAGCACCTTTTTCCTGCTGGTATAAACGATTTTTTACATCGTCGATTATGCCTTTCTTTGACTCGGCATCCATATACTGATTATCCATTCGCTTTCCGGCGTAGTAAGCAATGGGGTTCTCATCGGCTGCCTTGTATTTTTCTTCGCGTGGAAACCTGCTCCATAGACTCATTTAACTTGCCATGAAGATTTCCGACGGACTTTTGCATAATCCTGATAATAGGTTCTTGCTGTTACTCTGCATGATTTACTCCATTCTTTCCGGATGTTTATCCTTTGCTTCTTGCATGTTCTCGGGCATCCTTTCCCTGATGAAAGAAGAGCTGTTTTAGCTCTTTTTTCATTACTGTATATATCGAGCTATTTCCTGTAAACTATAAGTATTTTTCAGAAAAACTCTTAAAAATACAAGGGAATGGCTACCGCATTTTTAAGAAACAAAGATGAAGCGAAAGAAGGAGTGTAGGGTCTGTAAGAGGGGCAATCTGAGCCCGCCGGTACTTACTGAAAGCGAGCAAAGCGAAGCTTGAAGTTAGTGCATGAGGACGACTTTTCATCAGAAAAAGTCGTCCTGATGCAGACCAACTTCCGAAGGAAGCTTTGCTGCAGAAGAGTGAGCAGCGGTTAACATAAACCACTGCTCAGTCAAGGCGAGATAGCGAGAGCGTGCCCGATTACAGACCCTACACTCCTTCAGAGCGCATTGTTATAAAAATACGGGTTTCAGTTTATAGCTCCCGCAATTTCTTATCGTCCAATAGCCAGTAATGTTTCTAAAGTTTCATTTTAAGGCAGTCATCAGCCCTTGCCGCTGCGTTGTAGGAAGAGGAGTAGGTCATCATGTTTGCCGCCCTTCGTCCAAGCTGACTCGAAAGCTGATCCCTGAATTGTTGATTCCCTCTAATACCGCCTTATTGATTTCCTAGCATTCTTATTGGCATAGGAATCGGTGACAAAGTGGTAGATACATTGTTCATGTAATCCCATAGTTGGTCTTGGTGTTGTCTCATCTTCATCATAGGAGGTCATCTGCTCCAACATTTCCAAAACCGTATCGGTGGTATCTCCACGATTGGTAGTGGAGGTAGCTGTTTCTAAAAGCCGTTGGTTCCAATATGGGTGGTTCTGTTTACCCAGCCTCTGGAAATTCCGATATTTGCCGCGGTAACATTGCTGGGATCGTTTCCACCGGCATTATCCTTGTTAATCATTAAAATATGGTTGGGGTTGGTTACTCCGGCATAGTTGGTATTACCCTTCTTGTTCACCCTATTCATATTTTTGGTGAAGGTTTCCGCTAAAGATCCAGTTTACCCATGTAGTAATCATAACTGTAGTTATTCATTTCGTTGCTGGCTTTTAAGTCAGCCAGGTTGATGGTTCCACCGCCTCTTACCAAAGCACGCACATCGGAGGTGGAAAGCATATCCAGGCTGGCCTGTACGGATCCGGAGGAGAAACGAACGTCCTTGGCATCTGTAGTAAAGCTGTCTGCTGCCGCACCTCTCTTCTGGAAGCCGGTAAAGGTCAACTTGGTGTTTAGAGGAGAATCAATAGTTCCTGCTGCAAGTTCTACCTTACCTACGTTGTTGTGCTTTCCGGAAGCGTCCTGTAGGTCTGCGTCAATAGCACCGTTTACCAAAGTGATTTTCTTTACTTCCGCCCCGTTTCCGGCACTGCTGTCCCGGTAAACCAGGTTTACTCTTACATCCTCAGGCCAGTCGGAACGTCCCTTTTATATTTCCTGCGGAATCGTAGTTATAGATACGATAACGGGTTGTGGGAGGGTAGGAGAGCTGTATTCCTCGGAGAAGTGCTCCACTTCGATAGGAACATACTTGAAAAGCTCATCCAGCTTTAAGTTTCTGATCCTGTAACTCTAATGCAGGGTCCCCTAAAAGCTGATTCTTTTTGATTCGATTGTTTAAGTCTCGATATCGCTAACCAAAGAGTTAATCTTTGGATTGCCCGTTTTCGGAGGTGTTGGTTCCATCAATCTTTATGGAACTCATTCTTTTCTGCCTGGCGAATGCTTTCTGCAGCAGAGTTCATGAGAGTTGTCATAGCCTGCACTCTGGACATCACTCGCCTTTCATAAACGGGATCCTGCACCTTGGAAGGATCCTGCATAGTTGGTTAAGGAACGCTGAATGTCGTCAAAGGAAGAACGGATTCCTGTTTACCTTGGTCTCATCCAAAAAACAGAGAAAGAGACTTCAAGGATTCTCCCGATAGACTCGTTATAAGAGGATTTTCCGTTTTGGCACGGTATTGTCCGTCCAAAAACTGGTCTCTTAACTGGCGTACTTTCATCCATGACACACCGAAGCCTACATTTACATCATTGGAATTCATGTAAAAAGGAGGTTAGTTTTCATAGTTAATAGAGGAGGTCTTTAGCTCTTGACGAGTATAGCCCTCAGTATTCATACTGGCTAAGTTATGCCCAACTCACATCTAATTTTTCTGATTCATCCGCAGTGCGGAAAGGGCTGCATATCAAAAGCCGGAAAAGGTTGCTCTTACCATAGTGTCCTCCCTAAAAAGGTTGTTAAAATTTAAGACTTCTAAAAATAGGCGAAAAATACGCCTTGGTTCATTCCTCCGGAAGAGAAGAGTCTTACACCCTTCTATCCCGGAAAGATACTTCAGGCTGTCCCTGAAGCTGCTGGGAAATGTCGCTGATGCGAACCTGTAATATTCTATCGGCGTTTTTCTCTGGAATGTATAAAGCGTCTCAGATTATTCTGAAGATCTGCAATTGGATTCTCCCAATCCTCTCGTAATTCTTCCGAATCCCGTGAGAAATTCCGTCATGGAACGAGGGGCAAATCCACATTCTTTCTGTAACTTTACCTTTTTTGCTCTAGGCCTCGAAAACGAAGCAGAGTGGGTTGTGCTTCACTGACCAGTCGGGTTAACTCCTCCAAATCATTTTTAGATGCGGAGACAGTTAAGGAATCCTCCAAGTCACATAAAGCAGAAACAAGAGAGGAAAGTCTCGAAAAATACGGGCAGGAGCTGTTCCCACTTTTCTCTGTTGGAAATATTCATCATTCTTCCTCTGTATTAATCTTTTATATCCTAACATCTTCTCAGCGATACGCTGTGCATTAGGACGATAGGTTCCTGCCTGAACTTGCTGTGATGAAGTTCTGCTACTCTTTTCGTCAGAGGCACTTACGCGAAGAGAATCATTGGTAGCTTTTAGACAAAGCTGCTGCAAAGCTTCTGTCGTCTCACAACGTTTCCCTTAGAAAGGGACAATCTGTCTACATCCGCTTTCTGTGTAGCTTCTACCTGGTCTACCGGGCTCTGTGGTAGTGCTGCCTGACGAGTTTGATAATCTACTCGAGTGTTAAAATCAGGTCTGATAGAAAAGTTCATTTTTGTCCTCCTGGGTTTTCTCCTGTTAAATGACTTTCAAGTTTCTTCCTTGCATACCAGAAACTCTGAATACTCCTTCACAAGAAAAATTTTATGAATGAAACGCTTCTTCCTCTACTATATCGGCGGGTTTTTGGTCGATATATGAATAGTCCATTAAAATTGCAATTTTGAAATCATTTTATTTTACATCCAAGGAGGAAAATGGCGAAACATTTTACAGGTAAGTTCTTCCTCGATTACCCCGGATCCATCGATTAATCAGAGAATATCGCAAGATCCTTCTATAAAGAATCCGGTTTCCCGGTACGGTGAATCGTGCAGACGGTCAAAACTACCGGACAAACCGGGTACCGCTACCGGAGAGGGAAGCTTTTTCCGCGTAGATTTTGAAGGAACTATGCCGCCTTTTTAAAGGAGCTTTCAAACGGCAAATCTTCCCAAAGCATTGGAGACCGTGCTATTTGGTGACGGAGCGCTGGCTCTTTTTCCCAGGAAAAAGGGAGAAATCGGTCAGGTAATGGAGGAGCTTTTTCTCTTCTATAAAGATGGGAAAGTCCTGAGGATTTGAAAAACATTTTTACAGGATCAGCAGAAGGCTCAAATCAAATTTTCTCCGGAAATTTATTTAATAATTTAAGAGAGAATGTTACGTAGCAACATTTCTCCTTCCTTAAAGAATGCGATTTTGAATTTCGAAAGACCTATAACGACTCTCAGCGTCTTCCGGACATTTTCTGCAACAGATGGAAACCATTGCGGGAGATATTGATAAGATGCTGCTTCCCTCCTTTCAGGGAGAGTTTGAGAATCTGCATGTCCCAGCTTAATTTTTCAGGCTGAGCCGGGAAAAGACGGAGGAAAAATACTTCCTAATTAATAATCAGATTATTCCTTTCATGTCCAATCATATTTCCAGAACCCACGACTATGAAGCAGTGAGAAATGCGGTGGTAATGTTTATTTTGTATGCGGTAAAGTATGAAAACGGCTCCGAGGAGCTTTTTGGCAAAGCAAAAGGATGCGTTGATGAACAATCGGACTTCCGTCTTTGTTTAAGGGAAATCCGGAGGAAGCATTTAAGGAACCTCGTAGATCAGGTAAAGGGGCAGGAGGACAATGCCTTCCCAAGCTCTTTACAGAGTTTTTAAAAGGCCGGTGCGGAAGGAAAGGCGGGGACGGGAGCATATTTCCCAGTTCCAGCAGGTTTTGCACGGTTTGCTGGTCAATGAAAGTGTATATATGCCTCTGCAGCATTTGGTGATGCCTTTCCGTTATGATGATAAGGACGTGATGAGCGAGATGTGGGTGGAGCAGGAAGCAAAGGACGGTGCCGATCGAAAGCTGACCAAGATGCTTTTTGAAGTTTAACATTCAAAAGCCTGGGCAATTTTGAAAATCATTTCTAGTATTTCCGATATGAGAGTGGATTTACAGCTCTTTATGCCGGAGGAACTGATGGAAAAACAAAAGGACGTGGAGGATGTTGTTTCTCATATCTTAAGAAGAAACGGACTTTCCGTAGCGAATCTCGGGGTATATCAAAAGACCAGAGACTCGGATTCAGGAAGTTTTCCCGGAGATTAAGGGAAGCGGAGAAGAGCTTAAACGTAAGGATTTAAAGTGAAGAAGTAAATTATTCATGAAAGATTCTTGAGCTAGTGCTCGGCATGAGGTAGAAATTCAAGTGTAAGAATTTTGTTAAGGAAAGGTACTTTTCAGGAAGAAAAACTGTCGATAGAATACTATCTTCAGAATAAGGAGAGAAAGTGGCAGACTTTAGTAAGATAATCGGAGAAAAAGGCGGCAGCCTTAAAGTATGACAATGAGAAAAACGGCGCCTTATGATTGTGGCGGCGGGTATGGTACATGGCGGATTACGGAAACCGCAATGAAGTCTGTGCGTCCCTGTCTATAGGGATGACAGTTTGGCTTCTACTTCTTTCAAATGAAACTGGGAGCAGGGAGATTCCTGAGGAATTGTTTCCAGGCGATAGTGGAGATCTATATCTATTTCCTCGGCTTTACCGGGGATCCGGAGAAGGATCGGGCAGAACGGGAACGAAGAAGGAAGAACGAAAAACAACTCTCTTCTTAGTTTCTAAGAAGAGGAGTAATCATGAAGGATACATTTTTGCATTTTGGAAAAAGGGATAGCTCTCGTAGGACTATGCCTCTTGTGATTTTTAGCGGAGTAGTGAGCTTTGCCGCCTCTAAAACCGATTAACAGCATTCATATTCAGATTTACTCCAAGCTGGAATCAGGAGATCACCCCACAGATGTTTTTGATTGATAAGGGAGAAATTCAAAAGCATGAGGTAACCGTAAGAGGAAAGAGTTCTCTTTTTACTATTAGCGCCGCGGAGTGGGGAGGGCAGAATAAGTCCACCGTAAAGGTTGGGGAGGAGTTGGAATTACTTCACTCTAAGCCCCACTGATGTGACCAGTAATTATTTTCTGGCTCTTTATCGTGCTAGCTCCTTTCATATTACGGGGGACATAGTTTCCGCTAAAAGGAGGGTGATGATCTGGTTTTGACTTTGAAAATGAAGGCCGTGGAAGGTGCTTATGACGCCCCGGTTTCCGTGGACTGGAATGAGAAAAGTCTGGGATCCGTTCGCTGGCAGCCGGGAGAAGTGGATTCCGGTGTTTATTCGGTTCAGCTTTTTCGAGACGGCACCAGAATTCACGAAATAGAAAAGCTCTCCGGAAATCAGTATAATTTTTATCCCTATACGACCAAGGCCGACGCTACATGGTGAAGGTAAAAACACAGTGAAGGATGCCAAGGAAAGAAAAATATGCCAGAGGCAGCGGCTACACCGAATCCTCCGATTTAAAAATTCGAGACAGGGATGTTTCTGGACGGTAAAGGAAAAAGAAGGCTGAAAGGTTCAAGTGGGAAACGGAGATCGGTTGGGGAGGAAACGGACGAGAGCTGTATTTTCCGCCTGCCCAGCGGAGAGCTCTATAAGGGCTGGGGAAAAGATTGACGGATACTGGGATGATCCAGCCGGACGGCAAGATGGTGAAGGCTGGCAGAGAAATTCAAGACAAATGGTATTTCTTCCAGGAAAGCGGGAGCCGTGGCTGTAGGCTGGGTGAAGGATCAGGATCAGTGGTATTATCTGATTCCGAGACGGAGGCCGCCAACGGCCAAGTGGCAGGAGAACTATTTGCCGGAGACTGAGAGTCATCCAGGGCAGATATTATTATTTTGAAGCAGACGGAAAGATGCACATCGGCTGGCTGTTCTGGCAGGAAGATGGTATTACGCAATGAACTGACAACAGTTTATTAGGGTATGCTTACCGGCTTGACCAGAAATGAAAAGACCTATTATTTAAACAGCAACGGTTAGCAAACCGAAGTTACAGAAAATTGACGGGGATTGGCGCTATTTCAAGAGAGAGCGGAGAAATGCTGAAAACACTTCAGTGAACGGATTTCCCTCAAATGAGGACGGTATTTTCACAGGAGAAGTTTGAGATAGATACCCAATAGAGACTCGACAATTTTGCAAAAATCAGATGCAAGAAAGTAAAGCTAGAGAAATTGTATATTTTGGGGAGAAAGTATATTGGTAAGCAACAAGAAAGTCAAGAAAAGGAAGAAATTTCAAGGGATTACATTTATCAAAAATACCGATTTATATATAGAAAAACCGATAGAATATTGGAGAAATAGGAGAAGAAATAGAACTAAGGAGAGGGAAATAGAAAAAGAAGGATCTGATTGATTTTGTGTGAGAACACATGGAAAGACAGGAAAGAATCAGGTATGGCAGTGGGAAGTGCAGTTTTAGAATTGGCTGAGCGAGTGATTCTTTTCCTTGCCTTGTGGCTGTTCTTGATTCCTTTGAGAATCGTGCCAGAGCGGCAGATTCTATAGTAATGGAGATATGTACATTGATTTTCAGAGCCAATATGGCTGGAGCAGAGGAAATCATTCCTCCGAGTACTGTTTTAGAAAAATTATGTGAAATTCGTTCTGATTCAGTATCGAAGAATTTTTGAATCTGGACTCACGGCGAAAGTTAGAGGGAAGTTCTTTTGGGGACGAGAAATGGAGTAAGCAAAACTTCAATAAAAAGCAAGGTGAATGTTTTCCAAAGTCTAATTTTTGTGAAGCAAGCCCCTAAAGGAGCTGAACTTTTATTGAAATTGGATTATATATTCCCAGAATGGTTTTGGGGAGAACCTCGTGCAGGCTGAATAAGGCTCCTACTATAGCAATTTGGAAAAAGGTCAGCTATGTCGGCTTGATTAGTGCTATATGGGGACGATAAGAAGATAACGGAATTCACCAATGTAAGATCCCCATTTTTGGACTCCCTATCCCAGGCAATGAGTGATTTGAGGAGAAAACCTATTATTATGAAGGTTAAGGCAGCCCTTCCACGGAAGAAGATAAGAAAATACACGAAGGGATGGAGAGTGCGACTGCATCTACAGAAGAAAATGCAGGAGCCTGCGGAAAGCAACCCTGTTACAGCTGCGGAAGAGGATAAAACGATAGAGGATGCTTTGGAGAGAGGTAATGGAGGAGCCCGAACTCTGGCGATATGTCGGGACATTGGTTTTTGACAGATGGAGAGGTAAGGGTAAGGTTGGTTGAACGCACGGTTCTTGGTTTTATGCGACCAGAAAGGTATCATGCAAACCGAATTACCAAAACAGGAGAAGATAAATATGCATATTTTAAAGAAGACGGAACAATGGCTTCCAATACCTGGTTGCAGTTGAATCGAAACCTGGTATCTCTTTGGTACAGATGGCTATGTGATTTTGGTTGGTGGAAAAAACAGTCGTGGACAGTGGTACTATATGAACAAGGATTGCAGGAAAATGCAGGATTGGCTGGCTATTGAAGGATCAAGAGTGTAGCATTATGGATAAAACCGCGCTAGTGCAAACCAAGCCCAGATTATTGACGGAAAGAAGTACTACTGATACGGATGGATGCTGAAGAATACTACTGTAGATGGCGTGGTATTAGTGGGCAGACGCAGCAGCGGCATAGCTGAGAAATCATAGTGAGCTTGCAGGATCATCGCGACCAAAAGCAAGGGTGAGTAGCTGTTTTCAATGGAAAAGACGCTGTAAAATCGTACATTTTTCTAAGCAATACAGGTCTGAAACGTGTGCACGCTCGCCAGCTTCGCCACATCAGCAGTGTTTCAACTTCAAGCTTCGCTTTAGCCTCGCTTTCTTCAGCAAGTACCGACGGGCCCAGACCACCCCGCATTCAGACCTAGTATTGCGCTGAAAATCTGCCTTGCCTTGGACTTCTTTTACAGCCTCGCGTCACAGAACAAAGCAAAGAAAAGAGCAGCACTCTTTTAAAATGCAAATGAGAGTGACTAAGTACTTGCAGATAGCAAGTCACGCTGTTTTTAGGAGTAAAGTCAGTATATCGTGCAAAGGCATGAGTACAGTACCCTCAGGCAAATGTGAGTGTTGACGCAGCACTTGGCATCAAGTGCTATCTTAGCAAGCTTAGCAACCGCTATTTCGTCGAGCTAGCGAGAGCGAGCCTGAAAAGGAGTACTGCTTCCGCTTATGACGCACTTTCCTCCTCCTCCTGAAAAGCGAGTACTGCTCCTATATAACCTTGTAAAGATTTATAAAACCCTCCCATCTTAAGCCGATATAGAGAGAGATAGTAAACAGAACTGGGAACAAAGATAGACGTTTCGATATATATTTTACAGGAAAAGGCAGTAAAGATGAGATGGGCAATGGAATTCTCAATTTTTAAACGTATTCAGAATCAGAATGTGTTGTGCAGACCCAGTCTGCAATGAATACAAAACACAGAGTACGACGGTAGAGTCTGTCTCCGTGCGCAGCGTACAGAAACAGAAGTCTACCTTTTCCGCGTATGCATACAGACGCCATGATAGAGGCCAGCAGAACCTACGCCGTATCGAGCTTTGCTTAAGCGATCAGCAGCTGCCAAGGCGTGAGTCAAACTTAATCCCAACGACGTTTCATGCAGGAGCTTTCCAGGCATTATGCGCCCGCGCCGGGTTAGATGCAAGGCTCCGAAGTAGAGTTCTATGTGGTTGCTTTGATCCCTATGAAAACATTATGGGGGAAGTGAGGCTTTTACGTGATACAATATTCGAAGCTTCGGTTCTCGTGTCTCGAGCTTTAGCTGCCTATACGCAAGGCACCGGTGCCGTAAAAGTACACAATGGGCATTCCGCCCTATAAGGAGCATCCCAAAATTATGTAAAGAAAATCATGGCAGCACCTGATTCCACATACCGTAGCAATTATGCTACCAAGGGAGCAGTAACACATTTTCTAACTCGCCAAACGGCAAAGCTTCTTCTTCGTTGCTGTCTTTAGGCAGTGTACAAGGAGTGATTATCCGAGCTTCTAATCAACTCCTTTCCGGCTTGAGCCTTCTCCGTAATCAAAATCTCTCTTTGTCCGCATTGCAGTCCATTTTAAGCGATGCGCTTTTCTTGGAACAGGTAGAGAAGTTGCGCAGGAGAGGGATGCGGAAAATGGCACAGTGACCCTGGATAAAAAGAGTTTTCAAAGTTTGGTTTCTTTATTACAAAATGCAGATGATGGATGCCATATCCCGTACGGAAATTTCGGATTGATCAAATGCATATCGTTTCATGGCGAGTAGAATGACAGACATAGAGACTGCACAGAGCAAGCATGGTCTCGTACCGAAGAGGACAGGAAATCTTCCCGTGATGTGGAATGCAGGAAGAAATATCTCTGGCAGGACATAAGTTCCAAGACAGTCGCTTCTGCTTTCGGAAATTGACTTTACGACAAGCAACAAGTGGATGATTGTAACCTGCGGAAGTGGTGATGAAAAGCATCCGGCTCTTCCGACAGCCCCCAACCTGGGATGGGAGTTTCAGATGCGCGGAAGTGCTCAGAGGAAGCAGCGGGCAAAATGATGTACGTGTCAGTGTGCTATGGAACTCCCTTTGTAAAGAGAGGAGAGTGAGGAAACACATCGGTATTACTTTGAAATTTGCAAGTGGGGAAATCTAGAGACTCCGGAAGCTCTTAAAAGACGATGATATTGTCGTGCCTACTATCGTTTTTGATGAAATGTTAGACAGAGAATTAAAGCTGGTAGTTGCTCTTGGGTGAAGACCACGACCGGGGAAACCTATCGTTACGTGACTACGCTTTTCTGCATGAGCTCCGAGAGGAGTCGGAGGTACGAAATCGCTGTCTCAGACCTCGATTTTCTTGAGCAGCATGCCAAGAAAAGGAAAGTTAGGAAGAGTAGGAGCTGTATGAGCCGCCATGAAGGAGATGCTGTCTTCGAAGCTACGATGCACGAAACATGAACAGAAATCTTTGGAGCGATGCGAGCAGTCGCGCTTTGTCAGATGATAGAAGACCATTAAAATTTTCAAGGAGGAGATACAGAAAATTTCGTGCAGGCAAATGACTGTGAAAATGAGAAAGAGAACATCGAAGTTCTTCTTCAGAAAGACTATTGTGCGTGAACAGATTGATTGTTGTGGGATAATGTTCCACTGACAGAACTGTGGAAATTGGGTGGAAAAGTGAGCAAAGGTGCAGTCTTTTTCCCCGGCATGATGATTTTTGCGGAGGTCAAAAAGAATTTTGCTATCAGTCAATGCCAATATCCTTGGATAGCTCTATTGGATGCGGATGAATATTTTGAAGAGAAGGATGGCAAAACCTCCGAGATCTCAAGAAAGTGGATCAGGAAAGTCGTCTCAGAGTGAATACTTACCGCCTGGTTGCATTTGAATAAGAAGGACGTGTTGGGGAAGGGGATCGATTATCCGCCTGTTTCGAAATAGAAAGGATATTCGATAAGGTAGTTATTTCATCCATGAGCAACTGAGCATGAAAATGGGGATCCTTTTCTGTGCATGATTGTGCACGGGATATGATTCAGGAGCTATATTTAGATAGATTTTAGTAAATACGGAAAATGCGTTCTGGGATAGAAATTTCATAGTTTGATTGGAGAAAGAATTATCTAAAACCGAAGACTTTGAATGATGGTGTATTTGAAATGAATATCCTTCCTGAGAAATCAATTCAGAGAGTACAAAAGACAATATGAAAAATTTCGTCTTATCTTCCGAAAAATTATTCTTTCCACTACCCCTGATTGCATCAGGCATGGTGAATCCATAGGCTTTGGGGAAAACTGGACAGAGGAGAAGGAAGACTACTCTGTAGTTTTCATGGTGAGAGAGGCCACAAATCTTGTTTGAGGACGTGAGATTTTGCTCACTTTAGGGAAATATCTTTAAGGAAAGAAAGATAACAAGAGTGTTAACACCAGATGAAAAGAAGTTTTACAAAAAGATTGAGCAGTACGGGCGTGGCAAATCAGTCCCAATCCCTTCTGGGAGACTGTTTACTGCTATAAAATCTTGGTTTTGCCTGCTTAAAAAGAAAAGGATTTACAGGGGCAGTTCGATACCCATGGCTGTAATACAAGGAAATCCAAATGACTGGGAAAGCTAAGAACCTTGCTGTATGCATTGGGGAAGGGAACAAAGCTCAGAGTGAATTACATTTTCTCTCTGTTTTTAAGGCGGTGGATAAGATTATTCACTTTACAGGTTGTGGCTCGGGGAAATTGGCTACGAAAGCTTGCTACAGTATCTGACAGCAAAAATATGCCTAAGACAGCACTGCAAGAAAAATAGTTATACAGAGAAAGCCAAGCGGTATGAAGATTTAATAGTTTTAGCGTGTGAGGTAAAAGCTGGAATTTCAAAAGGAATTTTTGATGAAGTTTAGACGGATTTATGTCCCGGACTCAGAAGAGGGCTTGGGCAAGGTGAACTGCAGCTTCTGATGAGTGTCAGGGCAGGATGAGCGATTATGATCTCTATTAAAGGGTGTTATAGCGGCCATCCCGAGACACGGCGATTTAGATGAGTTTTGGAAGCGCACAGAGAAGAACCAATGGATGGGGTACATTATGATATGTAGAGGGCGATTAGATATTAGCGAATAGGTTGCTATTGGCATGAAAGAAGCCAAGCCTGATCCAGTGGTGCTGATGAGCGCAGGTCGATATTCGTAATATAGAGATATGGGAGCAGTAGAAAAGGAAAGACAGAAGGTTTTATCATCTGCTTATTATTAAAGTCCGTGAAGTGAAAAGGAAAAGTTATTAGTGCTTTACAGTGGAATGAACTGCAGCATAACCCATGAAGCAGCAAGCTTTCAAACCGTTACGGTGAGAAGCTACCCGTAATATTCCTGAGGATGGAAAGAATTTTAGTTATAGGAGAAATTTATTTGCTATGGATAGCCCATTTCCCGATGTTTAGAGAATCAGACTGGAGTATGCAGCCCAGTAATCGGATTATGCAAGTCACGTTATCAGTAAAGGAAAATGAAAAGAAACTGGTATAAGGGGAGAAGAGAACAAACAGTCCTTTTGTGTATGGAATGAATTTCATTATTCCATCAAACTGGGACAAGCATTAGTTGCAGATGATTTCAGCTCTAAGCCAAATTCTAGGAGACTATAGATACCCTATTATCGTCGGGCAGAGGAGAGCTTCTTGGAGTTTGGGGAGAAGAGAACCCACCGATATTTCTTCTCAAAAGAGATCTGAAAAACAGGATAGAAAAATTTAAGCAGAGATTAGAGAGACTAGAGGAAGCTTAACGCAAAGAGATTGAACAGAATTGATGTCTCTTTGTGAGAAATAGAAGAAGCTTTAGAAATGTGGAATGCGATAGAAAGCAGAGGAAGCCTGCCTTCTTTGGTAGCTTTATTGGAAGAATAACTTTGAAGCTAGTCTATGATATGAGGCTTTGGGAAATGGAAATATGTCCCGCAGAGAGTACCGGTGTTGATTTATGTACAAGAGAGAAAAGAGAACTTTTCAAAAGCGGAAATAAACTTGCATCAAATTTAGACAGTATAGGATGCAAAAAATACCAATTTTGCAAGGCGATTGGAAAGTAAGAGTGGTTTTTTTGGCTTAATCTTTACTGTTTTGAAGAGTTGCAAGGAGTTCTGCAATTTGCAACAAGAAGGAAGCTTGATCTTTTTCTTCCGTTCCTATGTATTTTAAAATGTTAGAGGGGAAATTATTACGAGAAAGATTTATGAAGGGGAACGGTTTGAAACAAGTATCCTATTTTGCATTAAGGAGAGGTCAACTCAGCAAAGCTTGCAAGCAGATATCATTGTGACTCCTAATATGGGACCATGTGAACCGGCTCCTTCCCTGGGATCCCTACATGACAAAACAGATCAAGGCATTTACCCCGAATTTAGTGCGTATATCTAGGACTTTACATTGGGAGAGCCAAGGAAGAGGAGTACAAAGCTACTTACAACCGCGCTACCATATAATTATTATCATCGAATCGCACATTGTAGATTTTCAGCATTTTTCAAAAAGATGAAATAGTGAAGAGTACCCGCAATACTGAAGACTAAATTTTTGCAAAGGAAGAAAGCGAATCCAGAAGAGCTTTTAAAATAAGCTATTTCTATAGAGCAGTTTGGAACAGCTGTTTGATAGAAGGAAAATCACGTATTTCTCAGCTTTTTTCGACTATAGTGGATAGAAAAATCCGCTTAAAATGGACAAGATAAAGGAGAACAGATGGAATTTAAAAAGGATGATGATGCAGTTAGTGGGGAAGGGTTTTTATGTTCCCGGAATTATGAAACGATGCTGGGCGGCTTCTATAGAAGTTTTGGGAGAGATTGATAGAGTTTGTAAAACATAATATTTCCTATTATCTTGATTGTGAAACCCTTCTGGGGAGTCGAAAGAGAAATGTTTATTCCTCAGATATATGATGATCTGATATTTCCATGAACAGGGAAAGATTTTAATGCTCTGCCAAGTTGAGACAGATTCAGAAACCACCACCCGAACTCGACTCAATTCGGTAGAAAACAGAATTTGACACATTATGGCTGCTGTGGCTTATGCCGTCAGCTTAGCTTGAAAAGCGGGACAGATTAAGAAAATACCATGATTTCCCTTTTCCGGTAGTAGTGGATATTTGTGCTATCGATCGTTGCCAAGGATGTGAAGCAGAAAGCCGCAGAGAGGCTTACAGCCGTCCATTCTCACCCATTTAAGCGGAAGAAGATAAACAGATAGAGAGCTTGTCAGTGTCTCGAGAAAGCGATGCAACTTGTGCGTGGAAAGCCACTTTAAAAGCACATTCTCAATAGAAAGAGCAGAAGCTTTAAGTCACCACAAGTCACTCGCTTGTTAAACCGAATATGTAAGGAGTCGAAGGGGAAAAAGGAAGACATTGCGATCTATACAGTATGGATCTCTGAGGGCTTTACAGTAAAGCCATATCCATTCTCAAGAGGAGATGGTGATCACGCTTACTCACTCATCCAACTTGGAAGGCTCCAGCTCTGTCTTCCTAAGAACGTAGATTGTGCTTTGAGAATAGAATTTGGAGATTATTATGAAAACCCAGTGTTGCAGCAGGGGAAACCACGGCTACTCTTTATCTACGAGGCATGAACAGGACAAAGTTATTGACATGAGGAGAGGATACCATTCTCTACTCACCCCTTTCAGATCTAGAACATGAGAGAGACAATATAAGAGACATGGTATCAGCTATTTTCGTGCCTAATGTGCAAGAAGAGGCAATGAAAAGCAGGGTTGAAGAGTATAGCTTTTTGCAGGGAAGCTTTGAGTGAATACACAGGACACTACCTCTGACCCTGGGGGAATACCATAGAACAAATGTCTTGGAGAAAACACAAAACCAGCTCTGTTATCCCAGCATTGTGAAATTATTTTTGCGGCTTATGAAAAGGTACTGTCAGGGCATCCTCCCTCGAGAGTGAAACTCCATAGTTTAGAAAAGGCTTGGAATGTGAAATAGGTCCGAACAAGAATGGAAAAACGCGCTTATTCTTCCGGGATAGTGCCAAGCATTTTCAGCATAGAAGGCTGATTTTATGCATGCGGGAGCGAGAGGATTGATAAAGTCCACGCCTATTCCTGCCTTTATCAGTAGATGGCAGGCTTCACAATGGAAGAAGAAATATAGGAGGATGCTTCCTGAAAGAGCATTCTTATGTAGAGTATGAGCTTATGCCTTTGACAGCATTATGTCGATTGTGTATTGTAAATGACAGCCCTATGATTCCTTTTAATGTTGTGCAAGCATAGACCCTCTACAGTAATAATAAGGAAGAAATATACTAAGAATCTTATTTATATTCCTTTGGTTTGTGACAGATGAGATACAGGTGGGGGACATAGAAGAGGATGGGAAGGCCATTAGACATGGACTATTATGTCTGTCAGCCCGACCGGCTCAAGCAGACCATGAAGTCTTTGTCCAGCTTCGGAAAAGACAGAGGACAGACCTATATCGAGAAACTGCACCCCATCTGCGAGAAGAATATAAGAGCAGTATGGGAGAGAGATCAGGAAGCTCCAGGCTCCCGCCATATAAAGGCCAGTCGAGGAGGAACCTGTAGCAGCAGTACTTAGTCGACAGAGTCTATGATGCTTTTCGATTCTACTTTTCCGCCTTCGGAGAAGAAGCCGAGTTGTTTTTCATACAATCCCTTTTAGAAAGCTTTCTATGGACAGAGAAAGATGTCGAAGAGTAAGGAAGGAAAAGATAGGAAAAGCGATAGCTAAATGGAATTTCCGAAGAGAGTATAAGACGAAGTAAGAAACGGATTTTATATTCCGGAATTATAAAAAGAGCTTGGGCTGCCGGAGTTGAGAGATATTAGCAACAATTGATAAGAGATATGAGGAAAACATAAAACACGATATTATGTGGATTTTGGGACTCTTCTTCTTGGAGCCGTTCGAGGAAAAATAATTTTATCGCATGTGGATGATGACCTGACATCATGATGTTACGGACGATTTCGGATCGATTTATTAAAATTGTGATAAAGCTTTGCCTCAAGCGAATTAAAGTTCAATGTTGCGAAACGGATAAGGAAGCTTTCCACTGTTGCGGTGGCCAGGCATTACAGACATCAGTTTCAAGGGAGCATAATACGAAAGCATCAAGAGTTTCCATGCTTGCTCGGTGGACGCTTTTGTAGTGGATGAGTTGGCAAAAGACCCGGAGGAGTGAAGCGTGTCGTGAATGGAAGTTTTATCCATGTTGGGAAACGATGCTTTGGGGCTATAGATAAAAAGTAAGGACAAAACAAAAAGCATTTCAGAATTAAAGGCTATAGAAGACGGTTCGGATTAAAATTGATCGTGAGGGTTCTCTAGAAGGTATCGAATTCTTCACGCTTAAGGAATCAAGTTTTAAGCAGTATAACGGCAATGGAGGGATATGCAGGCCTGCAGGTGCCCTTCATGACGTTGGATGAAAAGGCATGCTTTCCCTAAGTCCGCCTTTTCCGAGACCCAAGGATTCGATTCCAATACTTAAAGTTCTGCGCCCAGGATTGCGATGTCTGCGCAGATGATGGGGACCACTACAAGATCGGAAAGAGCAGAGGCGAGAGCGTGGATATCCATCTCTTTAAAAAGTCATTAATCGATCAGCTCAGAAGTCGGCATGAAGATAAAATGGGCATGTGAATACCATTTTTCGGAAGAGTGACTTAGTGCATAGAAGATAATTTTCGAGACATGGTATTGGAAACCTGAAAGTATGGGACAAAAGAATAAGAAAATATTTGAAAGTTTTATGACCGGTGATTTTGCACCCTTGTTTACAACTTGAGTGGGGACAGATGCAGTGAGGAGGCCATTGCTTTCTGGAAATGCCATTGAAGGAAAAGATGGAGAAGGCAGTGAGTCGGTTTGCTTTATTTGGAAACACACATTGTGAAGCTTTTAGTAAGCATCCCACCGGCATTAGAGCAAGCACTCTTTGCAAGAAGAGGCCGAAGTGAGAGGTCAGCTCGCAGAAGGCTTCAGCAAAGCTTCTGTGGAAAGATTTGCAGAATATCGTAAAAAGCTGAGTTCTGAAAAACTTAAGCTGTCTCATAGAAAGACGATTTTAAAGCGGTAGTTCTCTTTTACCCAGCCGTTTTGTGAACAGCTGAAGAGCCTTAAGCACTTTATGACTCTCTCTGTCAAATGGAGTGATGGGAATTAAAATCACAGCCTATTCCTTTATTTTGACCGTTTGAGGCACCGGCGCATTGGGAGAGATGGCATTATGAGGGGAGAAGAATTCGAAGTTTTTATCCGATTTTTGGGATTATAAATCTTATGATTTTGCTATGGAACGTCCGGATTGCATAGATTCACTCTTTACAGATGAACATAACTCAGGTGTTTTGCGTAGATCCCTTCTTCTTCAGCAGTCAAAACATATGAAGAATCCTTACGAATAAGCCGGTTTACCTTCCTGCTTTTGTAATCGGACGAAATTGGATCCCAAGAATGAGGAAGATGGGAAAGCTTTTTGAATATGGAATATTATGTTACGGTTCCCGGAATCTTCCATGCGGATGTACCATATGTGTACAATCTGAAGCAAATGAGAAAAAGCCATTTGGCTAAAATCTCGGAATTTACAAATTTCTTTCCGTCCGGAAGCAGATGGCCAAGAAAAATCTCCGTGCAGGCTCCTTGTCCTTTTGGAGAGGAGGAAAGAGGAAGTAAAGCAGTGATTCCGCTTTCTCCGGAGATTTTTGATGAAGAAGGAAGATAAAAATAGCTAAAAGTCAAAATCACACTGTTATAGGTAGATAATTCGGACAGCAGCCGTCTCATCGTAAAAGATGCATGCAAGACATGAGCAGCTGAAAAATATAATAAAGCCATGTCACGGTAATAGTGGCAGGATGACTTTTCCGGGAAGACGGAAGAGATGCGGGCGGATGCTAGAGTGTGAAAAGGGACGACATTCGTCCTACTGGGACGCATGGAGCGGCACGCAGCGAAATTCCTTCTCTTTTACAGGAGGAAAAATCAATAGAGGAAGTTTCACGCTCTGATCCACTAAGCAAGAGGGAAATGGAGAAATGCGGGAGTTGAAGTGTGAAATTGCCAGTGAAGACAGGGGAGAGGAGTACAGGCCCTCTTTTCTCGTATTTGAAAAGATTTTTCATTGCTACGAGGCCATACAATAGTTGACAGATATGCGGGAGAGAAGCAAAGAGATTTTGCGGGAAATTATATTGACCTACAAAGATATTGTTCGCACGGCAGCAGGGCTTAGCAGAACAGAGTTTAATCTTATTCTACCCCTATAAAGCATCTATGGGGACAGTATGGAGTCTAGTATATCTATGCGGCCAGAGAAGATCCGAATTGTATTCTTGGTCATGCGCGATTTCTACATACAAAGAAATTCGAAATGAGGAAACTTATATGCTGCAATTAGAAAGAGAGGATTTTCTGCAGGATATTCTCTTGATAGGAGAAGATTTTTCATTCGAAACGGAAAGGCCGGATTGTATCTTTTATTCATAATCCCTATGCGACGACTATGCAAGTTGCTCTGGTACATCTAACGATATATTACACTGCAAACTTAAAGCAGTATACAAATTGTTTGTTTATATTCCATACTGCTGAGGGCATGGGTAGTTTTGACGAATCGATCTGCGTCTTTGAGCCGATTCCTGCACATAGATTATATTGTGGCACAAAAATGAGCTGCATAGAAAAAGCTTTCCCAAAAGTGCTCAGGATGTGGCCCTATTAGTAAAGTCCGAAATTTCCACCGTAAGCTCTTTCCAGCTCAAATAAAAAGAACTATGAAATCTCCACAAAGAGTGAGTGAAATCAGCCGAAGGAGACGAGTCATCAGATTACCAGCACTACTTTTAATCGTTGGAAAATACGTGAGGCCTTTTGAATAAGCTTTGAAGAGGTTCTGACTTCTATTCCAAGCACATGAGAAATATTGCTTTGAGTATGCGGTGAGATGTACCCCATCCTCCTCTTGGAAAATAGCCTGCGCAATGATCTGCGTCTAGACCCTTAGAACGCTTGCGCCGAAGAAGCTTTATATCTGGGGAAGTGAATTTTGATAGATTCAGCACAACGAAAGAGCCATGTCTCTCATGCAGATACAGCATTTAGGAGATGATGGCAGCCTCATGGTAAATTCCAGGTTTGCGGCAGCTAAAAAGAGATTTTTAGTTTTGGACAATCATCTCTCAGACAGGGAAAAGAACCGAGTAGCAGGAGTCATAAAGACAGAGATAGACGAGTTGGATGGAAATTGTGCCGCTGCTTTTGAAGGACGTTTTCTGAGGGAAGACGGGATGAAATATTTTCTCTATCCAAAAGCAGGAATTAAAAAGACTATTTAGAGGGAAGAATTATGGGAGACGGATATATCGAAGGCCTTCTCCTGAGGTAGAAAAAGTGAAAGAAGTGGACTTTACTCCAATCAGCGGCAATAAGATATTTTGCCTGGAAAGCGAAGCTTTGCTAAAAGACTGTTCCTTTAAAAGACCATAGCGTATCGTCCTAATGCCTTTTCGGAATGGAAAAATTGGAAAATAAACTTATGGAAAACCTGCTTTATGAAAAATTTGGTTTCTTTCTCCGGAAATAGGCTTGTAGAAGGAGGAAATGCTTTTCTATATTATTGCGTTCTGTAACCGCAGGGCAAATACACCGAGGAGGAATACTCTATTCCGCTCCATTCCTACTATTTTCACTAAAATCAGACAAGGGTCTGTTCTTTGTGGAGGAAAACAAGTTTGAGGAAATCTTTTTTCCCATGCCGGAGAAGAAGGTTCCGGATTTTCAGACTTGGCTTTTGCGAAGGAAGAAAGAACAGTTTGGGCGCTACCTGTTTCGGGAACAATTTTGTATAAAATTTCTTTTGCTAAAGGAACTTGGAAAAAATATGACTTGGCTTTGGAAGCAGCTGAAATAATTTCAGAGGAAGAAAAGATGCCGGCAGAAAGTAATGTGAAGGAAGAATCGGAAGCTCCGGGATATGATGCCTTCCATGGTAGAAGCACCGAGAACTATCTTTATTCCTCCGTATACGAAACGAAGGACATGCTTTGGATTGCCCCGCAAAATGCTAAAGATCTTCTATGTATGGATAAAAAAACCGGCTATGTGAAACATATTTCTCTTCCATCGGATGGGATAACGGAACCCTTTGTGAAGAACGACACAGGAAATATCACAATGGAGGAGCGAGGGGAAGCAACAGCTTATGGAAAGCGTCTGGGGAAAAATTTTTCTCCCATCAAGAAGAAAACTATTATTACGATAATAGAAATAACCGATGATATCTTATGCGCAGGAAAAATCAGGATGCTTCCACTTAAAATCATTTTGAATTTGCCTTAGAGGAATTGTCTTCCCGCTTTTCCTTGGGAGCGCTCTCTATACAGCATACGAGAGAGTGATTTCTATACGGTTAAAGATTTTGCAGAAGGGAAAACAGTCAGTCTTCCTTTTTCCAAGGAGAAGCTGGAACAACAATTGCAGGCTGTGTCCTACAATATGGACGGGACTGCCGGAGAAAAAGATATATCAGTTTGCAAAAAGAATGTAGAAAAGGGAATAGATAGTATGTTAAGAAAATTAACATAGACAGAAAGAGGAAAAGAGAAAAGGAGATAAGGATGAAAGCCTTAATATTAAATTCGCAAGTGAAGTCGTATGGGGGATTTGACCAAGACCCATCCCAAATGTATGACGGAAATTGCCAGCATGGAAACCATTATCAGTAGACAGTTGCGCCAGATAGCGGAACAGGGGATTTCCGAGGTGATTATCACCACAGGTCCCTTCGAAGAAAAGCTGATTCACTATGTGGAAAGCCTCGGGACTGCCCCTTTAAGCTATACCCTTTGTACTGAAATCCAATTACGAGAATACCAACTACATTTATTCTATGTATTTGGCAAAGAAATATCTGGAAGATACGGATGTTTTGCTGCTACACGGAGACTTGGTGGTGGAAAATGATGTGTTTTTTTCCTTTTGTGAAAGCGAAGGATCTTTGATGGCGGGAAGTAAGACGAAGGAGCTGCTCGGAAAAGGATTTTAAGGTTGTGGTGAGAATGACCGCATCAAAAATCGGTATTTCTCACTTTTTGAGCAGGCCTTTGCTGCCCAGCCTTTATATAAATTTGAAAAAGCCGACTTTGGAAAATGGCTTTCCGCCATTGTGGACTTTTGTGAATCCGAAGAAGAGACAAAGAGAAGCCTGTATGCGGAGGAAGCTTTAAATACTGTCTTAGGAATATTTCTGAATTTTTCATGATGTGGGGAAATAAGCTCGCCAGGAGGTAGATAATCCGATGACTCTGGCGGTGGTTTCCAATATTTTTATCGGAAATCAAAAAGCGTACCGTGATATTTGTTTTTCCACGGATATTTTTACATAACGGACATTTGGCTCTAATTGCAAAGGCCGCGTTTGCAGAGTTATTGTGGGCGTATTGAAGGATGAAGTCATTGTTTTATAAGCGCTATCCCTTAGTGCCTTTTTCCGAGAGAAAGGCTATGTTTGAAAATATCGCCGGAGTTTATCAGGTAGTGGAGCAGAACAGTCTTTCTTATAAGGAGAAAATCTGGAAAAATATCGGTCGGACTATGCTGCATGATACTGGCAGGTTGGCTTTCCAAAAGCTATTCGGGAAGCAGTTTGCTATTTTTGGGCAAGTTACGAGGTAAGCTCATTGAACTTCCTTACCATAAGGAAGAAAAGTATGCGGAGCTGGGAAAAAGAACCAAGGCGGAGCTTTCCATGCCGGACGTTCGAAGAGGCAGACTAAAAAAAGAGCTGGAGCTAAAGGGATTAGTCACTGCGATGGAAGCCCATGACGGCCTTACCGGCTTGATTGTTGAGCAGACCAAGGTCTATAAGGAGGGAGGAGCTCACCAGTTTGACGCCATGTGGGGTAAGCCTCTCTGCGATTCCAACGTTAAGCGGAAAGTCGGATATTGAACTGGTGGATATGAGCTCCCGTTTCAGAACCATTGAGGACATTACCGAAGTAACCACTAAGCCCATCATCTTTGACGGAGATACCGGCGGAATCAAGGAACACTTTGTTTATACCGTACGAAGCTTAGAACGTCTTGGTGTATCCATGGTGATTATTGAGGACAAGACGGGCCTAAAGAAAAATTCTCTCTTTGGAACTGAGGTGGAGCAGACCCAGGACAGCATTGAAGCCTTTTCCGAGAAGATTCGGGCGGGAAAGCATGCCCAAAGAACCAAGGACTTTATGATTTGTGCCAGAATCGAAAGCCTGATTTTGGAAAAGGGTATGGAGGATGCTTTGGAGAGAGCTTTTGCCTTCCGAAAGGCAGGGGCGGATGCTATAATGATTCATAGCAGAAAGAAGGATCCTACCGAGATTTTCACCTTTGTGGAGCGTTTCCGGGAAAAGGAAAAAGACTGCTATATTGTTGTGGTACCCACCAGCTTTAACAGCGTAAAGGAAGAGGAATTTAAGCGTAGAGGAGTAAATGTGGTGATTTATGCTAACCAACTGATGCGGGCTACCGTGCCGGCAATTCAGAAGGCGGCTACTTTGATTTTGGAAAAGGAAAGAGCGGAGGAATGTGACAGCATGCTGATGCCCTTCCAAGACATTATCCGTTTAATTCCGAAGAAGATTAGAGGAATTATCGAAAGAGATGCCACAGAGAAAATCTTGGCATCTCTTTTTAACTTCTTAACGAGTATCCTTCGCAGAGCCTGCGGTATCTCGTTTGTAATAAGTTTTCGGAAGGAAGGGGTAAAATAAAGGAGGCAGAATGACCGAGAAGAGATTGAGAATCAAATTGTGCTGGGAAAGAAAAATCTAAGGGAAGAGTTGAAAAGTTTTTTCAAGAGTATATCTTTTAAAAAGGGTTTTTCTGGTGGCAGGGAGGTCTTTTTCCAAGCTGCCTATAGGCCAAGAATTAGAGGAAATTTTTCGAACTGGGGATTTCGTCATCATTTTTCCGCCTTCAGTGCGAACTCGATTAGAGGAAGTGGAAGCGGGAATAAATGATTATTCAGCCTTTCAGGGGACAGTATTTTGGCAGTGGGAGGAGGTCTCGCTTTGGATACGGCAAAGTGTATTAAGCTTTTTGTCGGTTTATCCAAGGAGCAGTCCTACTTGGAACAGGAATTTCGTGAGAACGACATTCCTCTGTTGGTGCATCTAATACAGCAGGAACCGGTTCAGAAAGTACTCTTTGCGGTAATTTATGAGGGAGGGGAGAAATGCTCAGGAGCACGAAAGCATTTATCCGAAATACGGATTGAAGATGCCAGGAGTTTAAGAAGCTTGCCTCTGTACCAGAAAAAGTCACCTTATTAGATGCCCTAAGTCATGCTATGGAAGCTATCTGGTCAGAAAGTACAGCAACGAAGACAGCAGAAGCTATGGGCAGAAAGCTATTTCTCTAATTTTAAAGCATTATAGGGAATATCTTTCTTTGGATAATGGGGTTGAAGCTGCTGATACGGCAGTACAAAGAAAAAGACAGGGAAGATAGTAGTAAGCTTGGGAGAAGTTTTGCCTTCGGATAATGTTTTAGAGGCTGCTGCCCAAGCTGCAAATCTTGCAGGGAAAAGCCATAGCCGTAACCAAAACTACTGCAGGTCATGCCTTATCCTATAAATTGGGAAGCCTGTATCAGCTCCCTCACGGTCTGGCTACCGCCATGGTAAATCGTACTCTCTATCCCTTTATGTGCAGAGAGAAGAACTGTATGGAGCATGCGGAAAACCTGCTGTTTCTGGCAAAAGTGCTTCTAGCGGAAACAGAAGAAGAGGGGAGCAAGGCGTTATCAGGAAATATTGAGGAGTTGGAGGTTTTTCCGGCCTTTCAGCAAAAGAAGGAGATTTGGAAGTTTTACTAGGCAGTGTCAATATTGAGAGACTTTCAAACCATCCCATTGCGTTGCGTGAAAAAGGACATAGAACATTGTATCGGGAGATTTTAGGGACTTAAGAAAGAAGCATTCTGGAAGTTAAAAAGGAGACTTTCGTGGAAGATAAGAATAATCGATTCTTTTGGATTCATAAACTTCAATATTTTTATGTTTCTTGATGAAAAATCGATAGCCAGAAGAGTGAAGAAAGTTTATGATAGAAACATAACAATAACCGGCAGCTTAGTAGAGCAAGGAGGCCCTTATGAAGGTTGAGAGATTTTTAGAGCTTTGTCCATCGGATTTTTTTGTAGGAGTTCCGGACTCCCAATTAAAGGCTCTTTGTGATGAATTAATGGAAAAATACGGTACAGGAAAGCAGCACCATATCGTGGCTAACGAAGGAAATGCGGTAGCCTTGGCAGCAGGGCATCACCTGGCAACAGGGAAGCTTCCTATGGTTTATCTCCAAAACAGCGGAGAGGGGAATGCCATGAACCCTTTAGTGTCCTTAGCCTCTGAAAGGGTCTATGGAATTCCTATGCTTCTTGTCATCGGTTATAGGGGAGAACCGGGGGTAAAGGATGAACCTCAACACATTTTTCAGGGAGAAATCACTTTGGACTTTCTGAACTTACTTAAGATTCCCTATTTTGTTTTGGATAGGGATACCGAGGAAGAGGATTTAAGAAAGGCATTAGACAATTTTCAAGAGGAGTTTTCCAAGGGAAGGCAGGCTGCCATTGTGGTAAAGAAGGGGGCCTTGGAAAAGGAGCATGCTTATCACTATAGTAATGCCTACAACTATACTCGAGAAGAGGCTATCCGTTGTATTGTAGACTATACGGGAGATTCCCCTATTGTTTCCACTACAGGAAAGGCCAGTCGGGAACTTTATGAAATCAGAGAGGAACGGGGAGAGGACCATAGCAGAGATTTCCTCACGGTAGGTTCCATGGGGCATGCCAGTTCCATCGCTTTGGGAATTGCTCTGGAAAAGGAGGAAGAAAGGGTAATTTGTCTGGATGGAGATGGAGCACTCCTGATGCACATGGGGGCCATGGCGGTACTGGGAGCATCCGGACAGAAAAATATTTTACATATCCTTTTAAACAATGAGGCTCATGAAACCGTAGGCGGTCAGCCCACCGTTTCACCCACCATAGATTACGGTAGCATAGCAAAGGCTTGCGGATACAATAAGTGTTATCTTGTGCGTGATCAGAAGTATCTGGAAAAGGCTCTTGCGGAAAGTGCAAAGGAAGAAGGCCCAATTTTCCTGGAGGTTCGCTGTGCCATGCATTCTCGGGACAACTTGGGAAGGCCCAAGGAAAGTCCTAAGGAGAATAAAGAACTGTTTATGAAGAAGCTGAAGCAGTAAGGAGATTTTTCACAGCTCCTTTCTTTCTGTGCTATAATGTTGCCTATGGAACTTTGTTTAACCGGTTTGGATAAGGAGGACAATATGACAAGAGAGGCATTAAAGCAGGAAGTGGAGAGATTCTTAGAGGCTTATAGCCTATGTCCGGAGGGGAAGGCTCAGTACTCAGGCATACTTTGAGGCCTTCGGAACGGAGCATGAGCAGGAAAAGGCAAAGGCTTTGATTCAGGAAATTAAAGAGGATATTACCAGTATCGATGATCTGATTGCCCTTGCGGAAAGTGAAGTCGGAAAAGCTATTTTCGGAGAAGAAGGAGCGAAGAATACTGCTGCTGCCGCAAAGGAAGCTAAGGCAAAGGGAGAGGATACCTGTATTTGTCCGGCTTGCCAAAGCGGGAAGATTCTCGCAATGAAAGAGAAATTATCGGATAATATAGTATACGGATGTAAAAAAGCAGGTCTTCGGACCTGCTTTTTCTATGGGCAAAATCAATTCTAAAGATTCCGAAAAGCACTTGCTAGAGGAATGATTTCTTGCTATATTGTGTTGGCGTGTCTACAGTGACACAAGAATTTGTGTTTTATGAGGAAAAATATAGTGGCAAGATTTTTCAAAGATTAAGGGAGAAAAAGCATTTTTATAGAGAAGGAAAGGGAGGGCAATAGCTTCCCTTTTTGTAGCAAAAAAAGGGGCGAAGAGCCTTTTTCTTATGGAAAAAAGCCGGAACAGTAGAAAGATGGGGACTATGCAAACGATTATTAAAAAGAGGTCTTTGGAAGAGGGCTATCAGGGAGAGAAGATTGAAAAGGCTAGTGGAAAAGGCCTTTCTCTCTGAGGGGATTTCCGTAGAACAGGAAAAACTGCATTTTCTTTTGGGAAAGGTAGAGGAGAGCCTGGCAGAGAAGCATAGAGTTTCCGTAGAGGAAATTCAAAATGCGGTGGAAAGAAGCCTTGATGCAAAACGGGGACTACAAGGTGGCCAGAGCCTATATCCTGTATAGAGAGAAGAGAACTCTTTTAAGACATCTTCGGCAAAGAATCAAAGAGGAAATCGGAGACAATGAGATTGATGATGTACTTCGTCGTTGTCAAAAGGACTTTCCGGATTATGATTTGGCAAGACTTCTCCGCAAAGTATCTGTCCTTAAGCAAGGGAGAGCAGGAGCTTAGTAAGCGTTTGGCGCTTCTACCAGAGCGGCGGTGGAGCTTACCACCCAGGAGGAACCTGGATGGGAAAGGATTGCGGGAAGATTACGCTCCTATCATTTTCATAAGGAATTAAAGAAGGCGGAGGAGAGCAGAAATCTCCACAGCTTTTATGATAAGTTGGAATACCTTACAGAGCAGGGACTCTATGGCGCATATATTTTAGAGCACTATTCCAAGGAAGAGGTGGAGGAACTTGCCAAGTTTATCGACCAGAGTAGAAATGACCTTTTCGGTTATTCCGGCCTGGACCTTCTTTTGTCTCGCTACCTGATTCGAGATCATCAGCACGTGGTACTGGAAAGTCCCCAGGAAATGTATCTGGGCATCTCCATGCACCTTGCCATGAAGGAAAAGGAGAACCGTTTACAGTATGTAAAGGAGTTCTACGATATGATGAGCCTTCATCAGGTGACCATGGCCACCCCTACCCAGTCCAATGCCAGAAAGCCCTACCACCAGTTAAGCTCCTGCTTTATTGATACTGTTCCGGATTCTTTGACGGCATCTCATCAGAGCATTTCCGAAGTTTGCGGATGTTTCCAAATACGGCGGCGGCATGGGAATGTATTTCGGAAAGGTGCGTTCCAGAGGGGGAAAGATTCGTGGTTTCGAGGGGGCCAGCGGCGGTGTCATCCGTTGGATTCGTGTGGTAAACGATACTACGGTGGCTGTGGACCAGTTGAGGGATGCGCCAGGGCGCGGTAGCGGTATATCTGGATGCTTGGCATAGGATTTGCCGGAATTTTTACAGTTAAAGACCAATAACGGGACGACAGAATGAAGGCCCAGTGATGTTTTCCCGGCAGTTTGTTATCCTGACCTTTTCTGGAAGAAGGTAAAGGAAGATTTGAATCAGGAATGGTACTTAATGGATCCCCATGACATTTTTCTGGTAAAGGGATACTGTTTGGAAGATTTCTACGGGGAAGAATGGGAGAGTCGCTACGAGGACTGCGTACGGGATAATCGCATCAGCAAAAGAGTTTATGTTTTAAAGGACTTGGTGCGTTTGATTCTGAAATCTGCCGTGGAAACCGGAACTCCCTTTGCCTTCTATAGGGACACCGTGAATCGGATGAATCCCAACAAGCATAAGGGTATTATTTATTGCTCCAACCTTTGTACGGAAATCGCCCAGAACATGAAGGAAGCGGAGATTTGCGAGCGAAAGGTAGTGACCAAGGACGGAGATGAAGTGATTGTCAGCACCGTTAAGCCGGGAGACTTTGTGGTTTGTAATCTGGCCTCCCTCTGTCTTGCTAACATTCCGGTGGAAAATCAGCCTGAGCTTGAGAGAATTACAAAAACCGTTGTCCGGGCTTTGGACAATGTTATCGACCTAAACTTCTATCCTGTAGCAGAGGCGGAAATTACCAACAAGCGTTACAGAGCTATCGGTCTTGGGGTATCCGGTATCACCACATGCTGGCAAAGCATCACATTGCCTGGGAGTCTCAGGAGCATCTGGACTTTGTAGATAAGGTTTTTGAAAATATTAACTATGCGGCGATTAAGGCCAGCAGTGAATTGGCTAAAGAAAGAGGCTCTTACACTGCCTTTGCAGGCTCTGAGTGGGAGTCCGGAGAATACTTTAGCAGACGAAATTATAACAGTTCCCGTTGGGAGAGTTTAAAGCAGGAAGTTCATGCGGGGATTCGCAATGCCTGGATTTTAGCTACTGCGCCCACCAGCTCCACATCTATTTTGATTGGAACATCTGCGGGCTTAGACCCCATTATGAATCGCTTCTTCTTAGAGGAGAAGAAGGGGGCACTTTTCACCCAGAGTGGCACCGAACTTTCTATGGATACCTACTGGTACTATAAGTCCGCCCATCAGATGGATCAGACCTAGTCCGTACGGGCGGCAGGACTTCGCCAAAGGCATATTGACCAGGCCCAGAGCTTTAACTTCTGGATAACCAATGAGTACAAGATGAGTGAGCTTTTGAACCTTTATACCCTGGCATGGGAGTGCGGGGTAAAGACCATTTACTATGTAAGGTCTAAGGCATTGGATCCGGAGGATTGTGAGTCCTGCTCTGCATAGGATTAATCGCTTCCCCTGTATATACCGCTTAAGGCCTGCTGCGTTTCCTACTCGCCCCATGCGCCGATGCACTCGTGCTCCTTGCGAACTCGCTTCGCTCAGACACGCACCGCACTCGTTGCTAGCATGGGGCTCCTAACGGAAGCCTCGCAATGGCCTTATCGCGGCATATACGTGGAAGCGCAAAAAAGCCTCATTATGCATGGAGGCATCTATCTAAAGAGGATAGAATTTTGGCTCTTGAGAAATAATAAAAAGAATGGATTACTCTACTGTTTCAATGCAGTAGGAAAGGAAATAGAGTATGGAAGAGATTAAGCGTAAGCCCTTATTTAACCCGGAAGGGGATATTGATGTTCGAAATCGTAGGATGATTAATTTCAATACGACCAATATCAATGACTTTAACAATATGAGATATGAGTGGGTGTCGGATTGGTATCGTCAGGCCATGAACAACTTCTGGGTTCCTGAAGAGATTAATTTAAATCAGGACAAGAGTGATTATCCCAAGCTTTCCGAGGCGGAAAGAAGAGCCTATGATAAAATCCTGAGCTTTCTGGTGTATTTGGATTCTTTGCAATCCGCAAACCTGCCCAACATTTCCCAGTATGTTACGGCAAATGAGGTAAACCTTTGCCTTTCCATTCAGACCTTCCAGGAGTGTATCCACAGCCAAAGCTATAGCTATATGCTGGATACCATTTGTAATCCTACGGAAAGAAACGATATTCTCTACCAATGGAAGACGGATGAGCATCTTTTACGGAGAAATGAGTTTATCGGAAACCTTTACAATGAATTTGTGGAGCAGCAAAGTAAGGACAGCTTTTTAAGAGTCTGCATTGCCAACTTCATTTTGGAGGGAATCTATTTCTATTCCGGCTTCATGTTCTTCTATAACTTGGGAAGAAACGGAAAAATGCCCGGTTCCGTACAGGAAATTCGCTATATTAACCGAGATGAAAATACTCACCTTTGGCTCTTCAGAAATATGCTTTTGGAGCTAAAGAAGGAAGAACCGGAGCTTTTTGATGAGGCTCATATTGCTGAAATTACCGAGATGGTGAAGAAGGGTGTGGAGCAGGAGATTGCCTGGGGGCAGTATGTAATCGGAGACTCCATTCCCGGGTCTTAACGGAAAAATGGTGGAGGACTCACATCCGTTATTTAGGAAACCTTCGTTATCGCTCTCTGGGCTTAGCTAATCTTTATGAGGGCTATGAGAAGGAGCCGGAATCCATGAAATGGGTATCTCAATATGCGGATGCCAACATGGTAAAGACAGACTTCTTTGAGGCTCGTTCCACAGCCTATGCCAAGAGCACAGCCATTGAAGATGATCTGTAAAAATGATGGAAATTGTATTTTGCGTATCCGGAAAAATATGCTTTTTTTATTCCATAGAATAATTTAATAGGCATTATTAATTCTTTCTGAAATCCATAGAAAATCTTATAAAAAGCGGTTACTTTGACGAAATTCGAAGTAACCGCTTTTGTGTTAGAAGGAGGCATTTTGCATTCTCCTTTGCATAAGATAGAGATATAGGGAAAAGGCCGAAAAGGGAAAAGTGTGTCTGGCTGATATAGAGGCAGAAAAGGAAAGGAAGGAATGGAAGAAAAAGCTATTTTGTACGAAGAGATGATATACAGATTGGCATGCAGCTGGGTGAGTCGGTAAAAGACATTCGTGGAAGAGCCATGATTGAAAACGGCGTTTATCTGGATGCCTATCAGGTGCGCTATATCAAAGAAAAAAAGCTGCCGGGAATCTATATTTACCGGGTGCGAGATGATAAAGACATCAAAATTCCGGAGAAAAACCAAGCAGATTATTCGCCAGCATAGAAAAACCGGATCGTGCTAAAATTCAGCTTTCCGTGGAAATGAAGAAACAGCTGGAAGAAAGAATGAACCATATCTTCGACCACACGGAGGATAAGGACTTTGCTACCAACTCTTTAGATATTTTCGGAGAGCTGGAGTCAGCCATTTTCAAAAATGATGCGGTGGCGATTGACGTGAACCTCATTAAAATCAGTGATGAGTACACCTTTTAAGCACAGTGTGGACGTGGCGGCCATTTCCATGATGATTGGAAGAGAATACGGACTGCCAAAGGAAGAGCTTCATCAGCTGGGGATTGCGGGCTACTGCACGATGTGGGCAAAAGCCAGAATTCGCAATGAAATCTTGAATAAGCCGGGAAAGCTTACGGATGATGAGTTCAGAGTTATTCAAAATCATAGTCTTTTCGGCTATGAAATCCTGAAGGAAAAAAACAGCTTTTCTCCCATTATTTTGGACGGTGTACTGCATCATCACGAGAAGATGAACGGCATGGGCTATCCGGACAACTTGGGCAGCAGCCAGATTTCCTGTTTTCCAGAATTATTTCCGTGGCGGATGTATTTGATGCCCTGGTAACCAAGCGCGCGCTACAAAATGACTGATTACCGAAGAGAAGCTCATGGAAATGGTCTTGGCTATGGGCTCCGAGTTGGACAACGCTATCATTCAAAGCTTTATTGAAAGCGTGATCCTCTATCCAGTGGATACCATTGTGGAGCTGTCCACAGGACAGATGGCCAAGGTGGTGGAAAATAACAAGCGTTATCCCACAAGACCCAAGGTGGTAGAGCTGCAGACCGGAATGGTTTACGATTTATGTCATGACATGGAATGTAACAAAAATCATAGTTTTATAATATACAGAGGAAAAGGGATGGAGAGCAGCTTCCGTCTCTTTTTCTGTTTTTTTAATGCATTGGAAATATGGAGAAAATTCACTTTTCTATGAATAGCCCCGGAAAAGAGGCAATCTGAGCCCGCCGGTACTTGCTGAAAGCGAAGCTTGAAGCTTAGTACCGATGCGTGGCGAGGTTAGCGAGAGCGTGTCCTCTTTCCGGACCTGTTCTATAGAAAAGAAAGTGAGTGCTTATTATACATCCCTTTTTTTCTCTGTATATTTTAAATACTTTAAAGAGAGGAAATTTTATGCTATACTAAATCGTAAAATGCTTTTTCAAAAAAAGCGGGGTCTAGTCCTTTGCAGTAGTAAGGGAGTTACAGGAGGCTTGGATGAAGAAATATGATGTAGCGATTGTTGGTGCATGAATCGAGGAATTTACGCGGCTTTACGAGCTGATGAAAAACAGTAAGCTTCCGTGGTGGTTTTGGAAGCGGGACATAGCCTGAAAAAGAGACATTGTCCTATCGACGGAAAGAAGATTAAAAGCTGTATTTCCTGTAAAAGCTGTTCCATTATGAGCGGCTTTGGAGGAGCCGGAGCCTTCTCCGACGGAAAATACAACATTACCAATGACTTTGGCGGAACGCTTTACGAATACATCGGAAAAGAGGAAGCTCTTTCCCTGATGCGTTATGTAGATGAAATCAATATGGAAAATGGTGGAGAAGGAACAAGACTTTTCTCCACCGCAGGAACAAAGTTTAAGAAGCTTTGCATGCAGAATCGTTTGAAGCTTTTGGACGCTTCCGTTCGCCACCTTGGAACAGACATCAACTACGTGGTATTGGAAAATCTTTAGGCCAAGCTTAAGGATCAGGTGGAATTCCATTTTGATTGTCCGGTGGAGAAGGTGGAAAAGCTGGAGAATGATGGCTTCCATCTCCATACCAAGAAGGAAGATTTTTATGCGGATAAATGCATTATCTCTGTAGGTCGTTCCGGAAGTAAGTGGATGGAAACGGTTTGTAAAGACATGAACATTCCCACCAAGTCCAATCGCGTAGATATCGGTGTTCGCGTGGAGCTTCCTGCCGTAATCTTCTCCCATTTAACCGATGAGCTTTATGAGAGTAAGATTGTTTATCGTACCGAGCTTTTTGAGGATAATGTACGTACCTTCTGTATGAATCCCAACGGTATCGTGGTTAATGAAAATACCAACGGCATTGTTACCGTAAACGGACACAGCTACGAGGGAGAAGAGCAGCATACGGAGAATACCAACTTCGCTCTTTTGGTGGCTAAGCATTTTTCCGAGCCCTTCAAGGACAGTAACGGATACGGTGAAAGTATTGCCCGACTTTCCAACATGCTGGGAGGCGGTGTAATCGTTCAGCGTTTTGGTGATTTGGTGCGAGGAAGAAGAAGTAATCATAAGAGAATTGAGGAGGGACTGGTTCAGCCTACTCTTCAGGCAACGCCCGGAGATTTGAGCCTGGTGCTTCCCAAGAGAATCTTAGACGGCATTATGGAAATGATTTATGCCTTGGATAAGATTGCTCCCGGTACAGCCAATGAAGATACCCTTCTTTATGGAGTAGAGGTTAAGTTCTACAACATGGAAGTGGCTCTTGATGAACATTTGGAATCCTGCGTAAAGGGGCTCTATGTGATTGGAGACGGTTCCGGTGTGACCCACCCTTTCCCATGCCTCCGCATCCGGAATCTTTGTAGCCAGAGAAATCGCAGGCTAGTTATATAAAGCAAAAAATTGCGACTGAGAATTGCAGTATATATAGTAGTAAAGGAATTGAAAATTCTAAAAAAGACCGACCATGGGGCAGTATTGCCTTGGTCGGTCTTTTAAATTTATTGATATGCTTTCAACTTTTCCCATATAGCTTTGGAAGCATATTTTTCTTT
>BNJS01003373.1_pt1:0-210000 | contig 252670 bp, 293 predicted proteins | sample 8540461 | NCBI WGS metagenome assembly BNJS01 (sample SAMD00202454, study PRJDB9452) | human saliva metagenome | isolation source: human saliva | place: Japan | reverse complement strand
GAAATAGCTTTAGGGCTAGCCTCATGGAGAGTCTAACGCAGGTAGAGCACTGAATTCTTGAGGGGGCGTCAAAGTCTACCAATAGATATCAAACTCCGAATGGCGTATAGATATACATGGGAGTCAGACTGCGGGATATAAATTCCGTAGTCAAAAGGGAAACAGCCCAGATCTACAGCTAAGGTCCCAAAGTACATGTTAAGTGGTAAAGGATGTGGGATTTCATAGACAACTAGGATGTTGGCTTAGAAGCAGCCACACATTCAAAGAGTGCGTAATAGCTCACTAGTCGAGAGGTCCTGCGCCGAAAATTAACGGGGCTAAAACATGACACCGAAGCTTAGGGATGGTGAATGCCATCGGTAGAGGAGCATTGAAAACACGTAGAAGCGGTACTGTAAAGATCCGTGGAGAGTTTTGAAGAGAGAATGCCGGAATGAGTAGCGAGATGGAGGTGAGAATCCTCCAGGCCGAATATCTAAGGTTTCCAGGGTAAAGCTGATCTGCCCTGGGTAAGTCGGGGCCTAAGGCGAGGCTGAGAAGCGTAGTCGATGGACAACTGGTGTAGATTCCAGTACCTTACTAAATCAGAAATGTGGGGACACATGGAGAAAGAGAGAGCCGGGAATGAGAAGACCGGTGCAAGGGAGGTAGGAGATAGTAGGAAAAAAACCGCTATATCAATCTGAAGACCTGATGCGGATCGAAAAAGAAGTAGAGAAGCTCTTAGACTCTGTGGCGAGAAAAAGCCGCTATTGTGTTTAGTAAGCCCGTACCGCAAACCGACACAGGTAGATGAGGAGAGAATCCCAAGGCCGGCGGGAGAAGCATTGTTAAGGAACTCGGCAAAATGACCCCGTAACTTCGGGAGAAGGGGTGCCCAGGCAACTGAGCCGCAGAGAAAAAGGCTCAAGCAACTGTTTAGCAAAAAAACACAGGTCTATGCGAAACCGTAAGGTAAAGTATATGGGCTGACGCCTGCCCGGTGCTGGAAGGTTAAGAGGAGAGGTTAGAGCAATCGAAGCTTTGAATTGAAGCCCCAGTAAACGGCGGCCGTAACTATAACGAGTCCTAAGGTAGCGAAATTCCTTGTCGGGTAAGTTCCGACCCGCACGAAAGGCGTAATGATTTGAGCGCTGTCTCAACAATGCACCCGGTGAAATTGAAGTGCCAGTGAAGATGCTGGTTACCCGCGCCAGGACGGAAAGACCCCATGGAGCTTTTACTCCAGCTTGATACTGGGATTCGGTAATGTATGCACAGGATAGGTGGGAGACGAAGAAGATAGTACTTTGGTATTATTGGAGTCGCTGTTGGGATACCACCCTTATGTTATTGGATTTCTAACCTTAGGCCGTAAACCGGTCAAGGGACAATGTCAGGTGGGGAGTTTGACTGAGGGCGGTCGCCTCGAAAGTGTATCGGAGGCGCTCAAGAGTTCCCTCAGGATGGTTGGAAACCATCCAAAGAGTGTAAAGGCATAAGGGAGCTTGACTGCGAGGGCGACGGTCCGAGCAGAGTAGAAATACGGACTTAGTGATCCGGTGGTATGAAAGTGGGATTGCCATCGCTCAACGGATAAAAGCTACCCTGGGGATAACAGGCTGATCTCCCCCAAGAGTTCACATCGACGGGGAGGTTTGGCACCTCGATGTCGGCTCATCGCATCCTGGGGCTGAAGTCGGTCCTGCAGGGTTGGGCTGTTCGCCCATTAAAGCGGTACGCGAGCTGGGTTCAGAACGTCGTGAGACAGTTCGGTCCCTATCCGGCGCGGGCGTAGGATATTTGAGAGGATCTGTCCTTAGTACGAGAGGACCGGGATGGACTGACCTCTGCTGTACCTGTTGGGAATCAATCCCATAGCAGGGTAGGCAAGTTGGGAATGGATAAACGCTGAAGGCATCTAAGCGTGAAGCCAACCTCAAGATGAGATATCCCATCGCAAGAGTAAGACCCCTTGAAGAGAACGAGGTAGATAGGACTGAGGTGTAAGTGTAGCAATACATTCAGCTGACAGTTACTAATAGGTCGAGGGCTTATCCAATGCGTCTGGTTTTTGTCTAAAGTCTAGGGAAGAATAATCTAAGATATGTAGTTTGCAGGTATGCCGATATAGCTCAGTTGGTAGAGCAACTGATTTGTAATCAGTAGGTCTTCGGTTCGAGTCCGAATATCGGCTTAAGCCTAAGCGTAGCTTAGGCTTTTTCTATCTTTTTAGATATTTCTTATAGTGCTATCATTAGTTGATAGACTTATATTTGATTTATTGGTACAGAGATTGATTTTTGGGAAATGCATTTTCCAAAAACTTGCTAAAAGCCAAAAAGATTTCTTTATAATACTTTTTACGGAACCGTAGCTCAGTTGGTTAGAGCACTCGGCTCTATCAACCGATCCATTCAGGGTTCGAGTCCCCTGCGGTTCTACGCAGGACAATGCTTTGCATTGTTCTGTACGCATATCGAAAATGAATTATTAGCACTTATTCTTGATGAGTGCTAATAATTGTGGTATACTATAAATGTTAATGCTTCATATGAGGTATAGGAAGCTACAGGATTTAAGTAATAAAAATTTTTTTATAGTAGAAGAGGTATTTTATGGAGGATCTTTATCAATACATAGTGAGAATATTTTCCCCATTATCAAGAAATGGATGTATAGCGATCAGGATATTTTTGTACGTGAGCAGATTTCCAATGCCACCGATGCGGTAACAAAGCTGGAAAAGCTTGCCCTGATTTCCGAATGGGAGAAGCCGGCAGACTATAAAGGTCGAGTAAGCGTTATTGTGAATCCTGATGCAAAAACCATTTGCTTTAAGGATAACGGTATCGGTATGACGGAGGAAGAAGTAGAAAAGTATATTACGCAGATTGCTTTTTCCGGTGCAGCGGATTTTATTGAAAAGTATAAAGATAAAGCCAACAGTGATCAGATTATCGGCCATTTCGGTCTTGGATTTTACTCTGCTTTCATGGTTGCCGATCGGGTAGAAATTGAAACCCTTTCTTATAAAAAGGACGCAAAGCCGGTGCATTGGTCCTGTGATGACGGCACGGATTACAGCATGACGGAAGGCAGTAAGTCTTCCCACGGTACGGAGATTACCCTTCATTTGAACAATGACTGCTTAAAGTATGCCAATGAATGGGAAATGCGTTCCATTATTGAAAAGTATTGTTCTTTTATGCCGGTTGAAATTTATCTGGAGAAGCTTCCTAAGGACAGTCAGGAAATTTTGGCCTCTGAAAAGCTTCCCGGAGATGTTGTTCTGGAAAGAGATTCCGGAGAAGGTAGAAAAGGATGAAAAGGGGTGAGAGAGAAAAACGGAGGCAAGACTGAAGATTGAAAAGCGTCCCGTACTCCTGAATGAAATTCATCCGCTTTGGGGAGAGTCTCCTTCCACTGTGACGAAAGAACAGTATTTGGATTTTTATCGGAAGACTTTCCATGATTATAAGGAGCCTTTGTTCTGATTCATTTGAATATGGATTATCCTTATCATTTGAAGGGAATTCTGTATTTTCCGAAGATTAATTCGGAGTATGAATCTATCGAGGGAACTATCAAGCTTTATAACAATCAAGTCTTTATTGCGGATAACATTAAAGAGGTCATTCCCGAATATCTGCTTCTTTTAAAGGGTGTGATTGACTGTCCGGATCTTCCTTTGAATGTTTCTCGTTCTCAGCTGCAGAATGACGGTTTTGTCAAGAAAATTTCCGATTACATTACGAAAAAGGTGGCAGAGAAGCTTCCGGTTTATGTAAGACGGATCGTGAGAATTATGAGAAGTATTGGGACGATATTTCTCCCTTTATCAAGTACGGTATTCTTAGAGATGAGAAGTTTGCAGAGAAAATGAAGGACTATATCCTGTTTAAGGATTTAGAGGATAAGTATCTCACTTTACCGGAGCTTAAGGAGAAGAAGGGGGTTCAGAGACTGCTTCCGAGAATACCGGGGATAAGAGTTCTGAGGAGAGTCAGCAGAAAGAGAAGCAGGCTTCCGATGAAAATACAAATGAAAGCGGTACCGCGGAGCAGTCCGGCGATGCGGAAAAGCAGGAGGAAAAGCTACAAAGAGTTTACTATGTTTCCGATGCCCTTAGCCCTAGAGCCAGTATATTCGCATTTTTAAAGAGCATAAGAAGGAAGCGGTTTACCTCTACGGAAAGAATCGATTCTGCCTTTATTACTGAATTAGAAGCGAAAAATGAAGGTCTGCGTTTCCAAAAGAATCGATGCGGACTTCCAGGAGGCTATGCAGGGAGAAGCTTTCGAGGAGGAGCAGAAGAAGCTGCAAAGTTTTGCGGAAAAACTGGAAAAGAGCTCCAAAAAGAATCTTTCCAAGGATAAATTGAAGCTAAGCTGGAAAGACTTTTTATCCGAGACGTCGACGGCTTTGCTTTCCATTTCCGAGGAATCCAGAAGAATGCAGGAGATGATGAAAATGTATGCCATTTCCGGCATGCCCATGGGAGAGCTTCCACTGGAGGAAAGTCTGGTGTTAAATGAAAAGCATCCTCTAGTGGATTATCTTCTGAAGCATGAGGATATTTTTGGAGACAGAGGAAGGAAAGCTTCTTGAAGAGCAGATTTATGATCTTGCCCGTATTCAAAAATGCAAGTCTTGGTGGAGAGGAAATGAAGAAGTTTGTGGATAGATCTGAAAAACTTTTTACTTCAGTTTGTGGAGAAAAATGCCTAAGTAAGGAGTTATACACAATGATAAGGGGCTATAAAAATCAGAAAAAGACGGTCTAAAATTCTGATTTTTATAGCTCTTTTTTTTAACGAGTATTATTCGTGAAGCCTGCAGTATGTTGTTTCTAACGAGAGTATTGTTAGAAGAGCAGGTGATAGTGATTTTTTTAACTGACATTGCTTCTAGAGCGTGGGTTACAAGCCCAATTTTCTGTCACTCCATTTGATTAACTATTATGAAATAATATTTTATCTAGATTTGCTGATAGACTGCTGAGGCCAACTATATTAGGCGATAAAGGAAATCCATTCCTAAGGAGAAGGGGAAGGGAACAAAAGGAGTTTGCCATGGAAAAAGGATAGGATGAGCCTTCTGCCATGGTAATTACAGCGAAGGAAAGCGGAGGAGTGTGAAGATGAAGAGGGAAAAAGAGAGGATGATCCTCTCGGAGACGGTTTGCCGAAGGGGCGGAGAAGAAGTGGAAATATCGTGAGAAAGTATGGCATATTTCCTTTGCTTTTGATGCTCATGGGAAATATCCAAACCGTAAGTTTTGCGTAGAGGAAAATGCCAAGGAAATAGCAGAAAATCTTGGTATTGCAGCAGAAGTAAAAACTGCAGAGAGGACGGAAGAAACACAGGATTTATCCGCTAATATTTCGGAAAAACAGAAGAAATTCAAAAAGGAAGACGGGACAAGCAAAGCAAGACGGAAAATCTTCATTGAAGAGGCCGGAATCACAGTAATAGAGGCAGAGAAAGAACAGCTTCCATCGAAGAAAGTGAAACAGAAGCTGTGGAAGAAAAAGCAGAAGAGGAAGAATCGGAAAAAGACCACTCAAAAAGGAAAAAGAAGAAAAGCAAAAGCTTACGGAAGAAGCAAATGAGGAGAAACCGGAATATATGGAAGCCGGTTCTTTTAGCGTACAAGCGGACAGTGATCTTTTGGTAAGTGCCGCTTATCCGGAGGGAACCTTTTTAGAGGGAAGTTATATGAAGGTGACTCTTGTGGAAGTAGAGTCAAAACTGGAAGAAGCTAAGGCGCTTTTAGAGAAAGAATATCAGAAGATCCGAAGGATGAGTCTGAAATTGAAGTTCTGGAAGCAGTGGAAATTTCTTTTTACCGGGAAATTAACGGAGAAGAAAAAGAAGTACAGCCGAAAAACGGTAAGAAGGTGGAAATTCGTTTGCAGAAAACGGATAAAATAAAGGAGGCTCTGACCGATGAGGAAGATGAGGAGTTAAAGATTGTGCATCTTTCCGAAGAACTTCCTCCGGAGATACTGACAGTAAAGGAAGAGGGAGAGGATTTGCTTTTCTCCGCCAAGCACTTTAGTACCTTTGCGGTGGGGAGAAGAAGAAAGAGGGATTTGTCTCAGACCGGACAGCATGAATTTAAGGCTTTCTGGAAAGAGGCTCCGGATCCTAATGCAGGAACCATCAAAGCGGGCTCAGGACACAGCTATAGTGATGGCAGTAATGGGGATATGCGTAAGCAGACAGCTCTAAACATCATTCCACCGGAAAGCAATTCCAATGCGGTAAATACTACAACTCTTGGTGTAGAACTTACTCTAAGGGGAGATAAAAATACCGTTTATCCCAAGGGGGCGGTAAATCTGTATATTCCTGCCCGTATTTTTAAAGGCTGGGATGATGATAATGATGCGAATTGGGATAAGAATAAAATCACGGTTTCTACGGATAGAATCAATGGGGTATATAAGGAGCTGCCGGGAGTGATTCACGGAATTGCCAAGTATCCCGAAACAAATGATCAAAGTAGCTTTCACTATGAAATTGTAAAACGAACGGTGGATGGTAAGACAGAACCCTATTTTCACTTAATGAATTCCGACCAATTAAGCGGTGGAGTTCTTTTTAAGGCGGATATCGGTTATAATCTGACACCCAGTATGTTGAAGGTGAAAGATAAAGAAGTGAATGGTGAGAAACAGGGCCTGGGAGAATATGACTATAAATTCCCGGTTTCTATGGAAATCACCGAAGGCACTAATCTGCTTGAGAAAGTAGAACAAGATATGTCTGTCCATGTGGAGACAAAAGTAAATCCTACGAATGTGACATTGAAGCCCGGAACGGCAGATGTAAACGGCGGTGTTTTCTTTAACTATGATCCCAGTTGGGGAAATCTTTCCGGCTGGAATCCCGCTTGGGGAGATAAGCCCACAAATGATCCCAAGGATTATTTCTATGCGGTTTGGTATGTAAGAGTAGATAGAGCAAGGGGAAGTTCCCAACCCTTCGATTATAAGATTGAACTTGATCCGACGAAAGCGGATGGGGGAGAACTGGTAGGGGCGAAAAAGCTGCCCATGGATTCCAGAAAAGATTATTTCTTTCACAATGAAGATGACGGGAATAATATTGAGGTTTATGCACAAAACGGATATGCCAATATTGCAAAGTATAGGACTACGGATCCGGATCCAAATGGACCGGATAAATATCTTGTAAATCCTTTGGGAAAGGAGCAGGTGGGGATTTCTAAAGATCCCAGTAAAGAGAAATTGCCTGACCATGAGCCATACTTATCCGGGCATAACTACGCTACTAACGGTAAATATAATTCCCAAAACTCTATGCTCTACTTTTTAGGTATCCCTTTACGAAAATGACTAGCTGAAAAAGATAGAGTAGGAGAAAAATTATTTACAGACGGATTGAAAATTAAGAATGGAATTAAATTTACGGAAATCTGGGCGGACGGCTATGAGAAAAACTATTTCGGTGGAACCGAAAGAAGCCATGACGGTCTATCCCCGTCCCTCGTGGTGGAGGAAAATTCTATTTTAATAAGTATGGAATAGACCAGCGGCAGAATTACCTGGATATCTTTGGCTTGCAAACCATTTATAAGGACGGAACTTAGCCCCTTTACGTTATGGAAACCGGACAAAGAGTTTTACCCTATCTACAGACTATAATGCAGAGGCGGAAAATGTTAGTTTTGACGGGACGGGCTACAAAACATCCAAGGACCCTGCGGATCCCAACGGTTCCGGTGTGACCATAACAGACGGAAAATATTATCTTCTTTCCTCTAAGATTAAATATCCCAGCACCTTTGAACGGGAAAAACGGTTGAAGGAAACCTGAACAAAGGAGATCTTACAGGACTAAAGAATAATACCAATACAAAATGATGATGTTTACCGAGGTGAAGCCTATCCCCTTAAGGATGATGACTATCATTACAGCAGCATCTACCTGGAAAGCATGAAAGTTTATGATGTGGAGCAGGTGAGCGGAACGGCTACCCAAGGCTTGGTAAAGTTTAATCAAAACTCTGTTATTAGAGATAGAGGATTGCAATACCCTCCAGTGGAGATTTGGATAAGGGAGAAGGGATCGAATTCATTTGTTCAATATGGGGAATTATACTATGATTCCTCGAGACAGATAAAGTTTAGGCCGGCTGCTTATTTTGCAGGAAAAGCGAAGTATTCGGAAGATGACAATAAGCCCATCAGCGCCACCAATCCTGTTTCTTTAAAAAAGGACATTGTTGGGTTTGATGTAGCGGGCTTACAGTTAAAACAGGCTTCACCATATTATAGAACGGCATTTGATGTAGCTTATACCATGGATGTTACCCCGACAGAGGAAATGCAAGACCGTATAGGCGAAACCATGAACAGAACCGATGACTATAATACAAGTTTTATTATGGGAGCCGCTAATGTGGAAGGATGGCAACAAGGTTCTACACAGAAAAGCACAGGACGAATCGGCGAGTACTGGCCACAGGTGGGCTATGCTTTAACCCCCTTAAAGATTAGTTCCTTGCTGTATAAAAGTAACGGAAATTTTGAAGACCATCCGGACAAAAGTGCACAGAGTATGACCGTATATATGGAAGGCGTGAATGCCGGAAATTTACCTACCAGCTTACAGGGGCCGGAATACACGAAGAAATACGTGCTGAAGGAAGGGGCTATTTATGATTTGCTTCCTGCGGGAACCTTTGTGGACGAGGATAGTCTCATAGTATCTGCCTGGCTGGGAGGATGGGATCTTGTCAATTCCGACAAGCTGCTGGAAAAGGGAAAGGGGAAAGATTATACCGTTGAATTTATAGAAGACTGGCAAGACTCCGGACAAACCATGATGATTATTCATCTTACTATACCTAAGGATAAGCAATATTGGCATAGTTATCATAACCGTAGCGGTTGGAAGTTGACGTACACTCTTTGGAATCCCTATACCAACATCGTAAACAGGGGAAGAAGTGTAAAGAATACTCTGGGGTATGTGAACTTGGACAAGGATACTATCTGAATGGAAACTATATTTCGGAAGATCCGGCAAATATCCTAATCTGACTAAAATTAAGTACTATAAAGAACTTAAGGAAGAGGCGGAAAAGAAAAATAGACACTTTACTACTTCTGTAGTCGATAGAGTAATGCCCTTTGGCCCGGTAACAGTGCTTCAGGCAGCTTTTACCAACACTGTATCTACAAAAATCGATTCAAGTTACAAGACCGACAATGTCAGCTACATGGGAGACTCCTATAAACACCGTCTTCTGTATCAAGCCCAGGCTACAACCAGAACGACGAATATGGTGCTTTTTGATATCCTGGTAGGACAAGACGGCAAAATTAACGGATATTTTGACGGTGTAGATGTCAAATCCATGTTGGATAAGACCAGCTATGATAAAAGCAATCCTGACAATAAGGATACCTTAATGCCGATAGTGTACTATGCTACGGAGGTACCCAAAAAAGAAGATTTGGATCTTAGTAAGAATATTTGGCATGTATGGAATTATGAAAAGGAGAGCGAAAATCTTGTAGATAAGAAAGATATTAAGGCCATTGCTTTTGACTTGCGTAAAACAAAGACCGGAAAGAACTTTGTTCTGGATCAACAGGGCTTAGTCCTTGCCAATGTTAAGATGCTTGCCACCACGGATAAGAACAAGGTGGATGATGTGAATACCAACACTGCCTATATGTCCAGTATTCAGTTTAAGGGAGCAGATGTTCCGGAAAGCGCAGTTACGGAGATGCAGGATGCTGCCAGCAGTCACCGTTTGGTAAGACCCCTGGTCTTTAGCTTACCGGTAAAGAAACAGTTGGAAGTTCAGGGAGGAGCCGTTGTACCGGATATTCGAGAAAAGTTTAGCTTCAAACTGGAAGCCATGGAAGGAGCTCCGTTACTGGATGAGGATGGAAACAGTATTGTAACAGGAAAAAGGAATCCGGATGCAGATGGCGGTTTAGTGAACTTTGAAAAGATTCGTATTTTAAGACCGGGAGAGTATAAATACAAAATCAAGGAAAACATACCGGAAGGAAGCGGTTTCTCAACGGAAATGGGAGAGAAGTTTATTACCATTAAGGTGAGTGACCCGGATCGGAAACAGTTGGTATCGGATCTTAAATATACGGAGAACAAGCCCCTGACCTTCGTTAATATCTATGGCGTAGTAGCCATTGATCCAGTAATGAGGTGAAGAAGCTTCTTACGGCGGCTCGGGACTAAAGAAACCGAATATTAAAGACAGTTTTTAATTTCACTTTGAAAAGTGAAGGGAATAATCCCATGACAGGAGGCGGTAGCAGTGCAAGCTCAGAAAGACCAACCCGGATGCAGACGGGGAGAAGTGAATTTCGGCAGTGTGCACATTGAAAAGGCAGGAGAGTATCGTTATACGGTAAGCGAAAGCTGAGACTTTTTCCGAGTGGTCAACGATCCTTCTACAAAGGAAATTGTGCTTACTGTACAAGATTTCGGTACAGGAAAGCTCATTGCTTTAATGACAGGGGATGATTTGACATTTACCAATACCTTCCAACCAATTCCCAATGAAGGACAGCTTTCCTTGGAAAAGAAAATAAGCGGAGAAGTACCTGAGACAGCCTCTACTTTCCGATTTGCTTTAAAGCCGGAGCAAGCAGACTTATCTCAGCCTATGCCCGGGAAGAATGGATAAAGAAGCCATTTTGGAAGTTTCAGGACAGGGATTGGGAAATTTTGATCCCATAAGATTCACTTTGCCGGGAGAGTATCACTATACTCTTGAGGAAATCAATGATGGTATTACGGGATATGCTTATGATACATCCCTATATAAAATCAGCTATACTGTTACACAAAGTGAGGAAAATATTTATGACTTAATCGTTACCAGGAAGATTAGTAAGGATGGAGTAGAGATTTCGAGACATTCTTTTTGAGAATCAATATAGTCCAAAGAAAGAGAAAGGCAAAAGCTCGTCCTCCCATTCCTTCCAGCCCTGTTTCACCAAAGCCTACTCCCACAGGGCCGATTAGCCCCGGAGGACCGGGAGAGCCGCCGGTAGAACCGGATAAACCGAACATGCCGGAGGAGGTACCAATTCCGGAGAATCCTAATCCGGAAAATGAAGGGAATATTCCTCCAACGACGACGATTCCGAGAACGATAGAGGAAATTCAGAGAAGAATTGGAGAAATTTCTTGGAGCCGGACGAAACGTCCTCTAACGCCTGAGGAAGAGGCGGAATTGAAACATTTAGGAGAAGTACTGGGAGCACTTAGGAAGGAACAGTCCAGAAGGGTGAACACCGCAGATGCTTCTCATATGGCCTGGTATGCCGTTGCCTCTGTCCTAAGTCTTATGCTTTTAGCCTTTATTATCTTTTACAGTGCTGAAGAAAAGACGATAAACTATATTTTCTAAAAATGAGTGGCATCGTAGCTCGTAAAAAACGCTTGAACCTTAGGGTTTGAGCGTTTTTCTTTCTAGAACTAGGGCAAAATAGGGAAATATATGTTATAAATATAACGATGCAAGGATAAATTTATTTTATAGTTTTTAGGTAAATTTGTCTTTGGTCTTTCCCTGCTATCCCTGCAATGGGGGATGGCTTGTTTTTTGGAGTAGAGGAGGGTTATGAAGAACGAAAAATTTTTATCCTATTTGGTGATTTTAGCAGGAATTCTCTGTGCAGTACTTTTGGGAATCCGTTCTTGGACTACGGAGCAGGCCAAAAGGTAGATGCCCCGATACGGCAAAGACTCAAAAAGGTCACCGTAGCCGGCTTCGGAGGAGACATGACTTTGGAAGTTACCGCTGATGCGGAAAAACTCTATGGGGTAAATGTTTTAAGCAATTCAGAAACCCAGGGAATTGGAAGTAAAGCTGTTGAGGCCCTTCCTGCCCTGATGGTGGAAAAGCAAAGCTTTTAATGTGGACGGTATTGCAGGAGCAACCGTATCAAGTACCGCTCTTCGTACCGGTGTTGAGCAGGCGATTAAGGAGATGGGCTTCTCAACAGAAAAATTCAGTACGCCAAGTGGCGGAAGTAGTAATGCAGAGCCTGCCAAGGATCAAAATCTGGGAAGCGGACGTGGTGGTTATCTAGTGCAGGCGGTGTGGGAATGATTTCCGCCATTACCGCAGCGGATTTAGGGAAAGTCTGTAGTGATCTTAGAGAGCCAGGCCATGGTGGGAGGAAATTCCATCCGAGCAACCGGCGGAATGAATGCGGCAGCTACAAAGTGGCAGAATGAAAATAGTTTCGAAGAAGGTGCCGGTGTTGAGAAAACCTTGGCAACTGCGGCGGAAAAGTACAGTGACAATGATACCATTACTGCTTTAGCAGAGAAGGTAAAGGAGCAGTACGCAGCTTACCAGGCTAATCCTGAAGGATATTTTGATTCTGTAGAATTGATGGAATTGGATACCATGGTAGAGAGGAAAGGGAAAGAACGATCCTTCCTTAGTAAAGGTATTGGCAGAACAATCCGCTCCGGCTATTGATTATCTGGAAAAATTGGGAATGACCATCCATAATGTAGGTTCCTTTGGTGGAGCCTCCGTAAAGAGAATTCATCGTCCTGTAGATGAGAACGGTAAGGTGATTGCGGTAGGTTCCTACATGATTCCTATTTTAGAGGAAAATCTGAACAAACGAGACAAGATTACTTTGCTGACTTCTGTAACTGCGGAAGAAATTACCAAGTCCGAGGATGGCAAGATTTCCGGTGTAAAGGCTAAGGGCAGCTCCGGAAATTCCGTAGAGGTGAAGGCTCCTGTAGTCATTGTGGCTACCGGCGGTTTTGCGGCAAATATGGAGATGGTGGAAAAAGTATCAACCAAGCCTGAAGGGATATATGTCCACCAATGCGCCGGGGGCCTTAGGACAGGGAATTACCATGGCGGAAGCTATTGGCGCGGATACCGTGGATATGGATCAGATTCAAATTCATCCGACAGTAACTACCAATGATGCACATCTTATTACAGAGGGCTTAAGAGGAGACGGTGCCATTTTGGTAAACCAGGAAGGTCTTCGATTTACCGATGAGGTGGGAACCAGAGATGCGGTGTCCAAGGCGGAGATTGAGCAGACGAATTCTCAAGTTTACCTCGTGATTGATAATAAGATGGTGGAGAAATCCGCAGTAATTCAGGGCTATATTAAGTCCGTTATACGGTAAGCGGAGAAGATGCCAAGAGCCTGGCTAAGGCTATGGGAGTCCCTGAGGAAGCCTTCGAAAAGACCCTGAGTGAGTGGAATGAGAGTGTTGCCAAGAAAGAAGATGCGGCATTTGGCAGAACCAGCTTTGCAGCTCCTTTAGACACAGCGCCATTCTATGCAATTAAGGTAACTCCGGGGGTACATCACACCATGGGAGGACTTCGAATTAACGGTGTAACCGAGGGTTTTGGATAAGGCCGCAATGCCATTCCCGGACTCTTTGCGGCGGAGAAGTTACCGGAGGAGTCCATGGCGCTAACCGGTTAGGCGGAAATGCAGTGGCGGACTTTAGCGTTTTTGGAAAAATTGCAGGAGAATCTGCTGCGAAGTATCAGAGATAGTAGAATATTTTCCTAAAAGCCAAGGCGTCACGGTGGATTGTACAGGCTTAGAGGGAGGAAAAAGAGGCTAAAGAGCTTTATTCTTTGGCCTTTTTGTCGTCATAATGTGTAGGAAAAGAGAGAGACTGAAAAAAGAAAGTAAGGAAAAGTGGACTTGCAGATATATAAAAATGAGATAGAATAAGGCAAGTTTTGAGAGGGACGTGTATTTATGAATAATGAAATGAATCATACTCAGATTATTAAACCGTACAGAACAATTTAGCGGCATCAGAGGTATTAAAAGAAGTTTATACAGCATTAACGGAAAAGGGCTATAATCCCATTAATCAAATAGTGGGGTATATTATGTCCGGAGATCCTACCTACATTACCAGTTATAAAGGGGCCAGGAGTCTGATTAATAAGGTAGAACGGGATGAACTCCTGGAAAGAGTTGATGCGGAATTATGTAGAGAGTAAATTAAAAAAGTCATAAGCTTTTTTGGTCTGTCTGGAACCCCGGAGAGACCTTTTCTTCAGTTTCAATAGGAGTAGTATGCGGATTTTAGCATTAGATTACGGATCCAAAACAGTGGGGCTGGCCATCACTGATCCTTTGGGTCTCATTGTTCAGCCTCTTCGTACCATTTGGCGGGAAAGAGAAGGCAAATTACGAAGGACCGTAGAAGAAATCGTAGAGATTTGCAAGGAGTATCAGGTGGAAGAGTTGGTTCTAGGGTACCCATGCAATATGGATGGCAGTGAAGGGGAAAGGGTGGAAAGGGTTCTGGCCTTTCAAGAGATGCTTAAGAAAAAAATAGCGCTTCCCATACATTTGTATGATGAAAGGCTGAGTACCATGGAAGCGGAAGAGATTTTGCGGGAAAACGGTGTTCCCAAGGATAGACAAAAGGAAGTTTTGGACCAGGTAGCTGCTCAGGTAATTTTAGAGGATTACCTTCAGAAACAGAGAGGAAGGGTAATATGGAAGGCGGAAGAATTCGTTTACGTTCAGAAGAAGATGATTTAGAATTGGAGATTTTAGAAGAAACGGTGGTACAAGGGGTGACTTATATCCTGGTAACCGATGCCAAAGAAGGAGAAGATGGGGTTTGTTATGTCATGAAGGATACTTCCGCACCGGAGGATGAGGAAGCGGACTTTAGTTTTGCCGAGGGAGAAGAGGCGGAACGCATTATGGATATTTTTGCAGAACTCTTATCCGGAGAAGATATTACCATAGAACGATAATCCCGGGATATAGCAATAAATTTAAAAAGCGTAGACAAGCGTTAATATCCAAACGAAAATACAATTTATAATACAAATAAAAATCTTTTATAAGAAAGAAATATAGTTTAGTGCAAAACAAATATATTAAGAAAGGATTAGAATGAAAGAAGGAAATAACGGAAATGCCAATAACGGCGAAAAGAGGAAAGTGGAAGGAGCTCATCGCATTGTAAATGTTCATAAGAGTCAGATCGGAAAATCTAAAAGCACGGATGGAAAGCGAAATTATAGAACAGCCAATGCCAGAGCAACAGCAAAGCAGGAAAGTAGGATGATGAACGTGCCAACGCCAAGAAAAAATCCGCTAAGACCGAAAGCCAGGGAAGAGGGAAAACCGATTTATAGCCAGGAAAATTTCCCACTACTCACCGGAACGATGGAAGTATCGGAAAGTAAGTCTAAAGGAAGGAAAGCAAAACACAGTTTTCAGGGTTCTGTTAAGGTGATTCCCTTGGGAGGACTGGATCAGATCGGTATGAACATTACCGCCATTGAGACAGAGGAGAGTTTAATTATTATAGACTGTGGACTGGCTTTCCCTACAGACGATATGCTGGGAATTGATTTGGTTATTCCGGATATCAGCTATATTAAGTCCAAGATTCACAAGATGAAAGGCTTTGTGATTACCCATGGTCATGAGGATCATATCGGTGCTCTGCCCTACGTATTACAACAGATTAATGTACCTATCTATGCTACTAAACTTACCCTGGCTCTGATTCAAAAGAAGCTTGTGGAAAATGGCTTGGATAAGCTGGTGAGAAAATAGAAGACCATGAAGTTTGGGCAGACCGTAAACTTGGGATTTAAAGGTGGAATCTCGTCAAGACGAACCACTCTATCCAAGATGCGGCTGCATTGGCAATTACTACTCCTGCCGGTGTGATTATCCATACCGGAGATTTCAAAGTGGATTATACCCCTGTTTTCGGGGACCAGATTGATTTACAGCGTTTTGCGGAGTTGGGAAAGAACGGCGTTCTGGCTATGCTTTCCGATTCCACCAATGCTCAAAAGCCGGGCTTTACCATGTCGGAAAAGACAGTGGGTAGAACCTTTGATCTGATTTTTGCAGAGCATCAGAATAATAGAATTATTGTGGCTACCTTTGCCTCCAATGTAGACCGTGTACAGCAGATTATCGACACTGCCGCAAAGTACAAGAGAAAGGTTGTGGTAGAGGGACGTTCCATGGTGAATGTTATCTCCGTGGCTTCCGAGCTGGAGTATATTCATATTCCGGAGGGAACTCTCATTGATATTGAAAATTTAAAGGATTATCCCGATGAGCAGACGGTTTTGATTACCACCGGTTCTCAGGGAGAGTCCATGGCGGCTCTGTCCCGTATGGCTACCGGTATGCATAGAAAGGTAAGTATTACGCCCAATGACGTGGTAGTCATGTCTTCTCACCCCATCCCCGGGAATGAGCGGGCGGTAGACCGGGTTGTCAATGAGCTATGTAAGCTTCATGCCAAAGTCATTATGCAGGATACCCACGTATCCGGTCACGCCTGTGCAGAGGATATCAAGCTCTTATATTCCTTGGTAAAGCCAAAATATGCAGTACCCTTCCATGGAGAATTCCATCATAGAAGATCGGCGGCTATGCTGGCGGAATCTGTTGGTGTGGATAAGGACAAGTGCCTGATGCTGGACAACGGTGATGTACTGGAGTTTACGGCAAATGGGGAAGAAATCAGCTACAACATCAAGGAAAAGGTGCAGGCCGGCGGCATTTATGTGGATGGACTGGGCATCGGAGATGTAGGAAATATCGTGCTGAGAGATCGTCAGAATCTGGCACAGAACGGAATCATTGTAGTGGTTCTTACTCTGGAAAAATATTCCGGACATTTGATGGCCGGACCGGACTTGATTTCTCGAGGCTTTGTCTATGTGCGGGAGTCTGAGGACTTAATGGAAGAAGCCAGAGTGGCGGTGCAGGATGTGGTGGACGACTGCCTTTGCACTCATGTCAGCGACTGGGGTAAGATTAAGACCCAGATTAAGGACGGACTGTCCGACTTCCTATGGAAGAAGATTAAGAGAAATCCTGTGATTTTACCGGTAATTATGGAGGTATAAACGGAAAATGGAGAAAAGAAGCTTCTTAAAGGCATTTACCCAAATCTTGATGAGTGTATCTGTACGCTTTCTTTTTCTCGTATTTCTTTTATTTTTGATTTTGCAGGGGGTACAAGTTGCCTATCGTTATGGCCATGGTCTCATGTATGATCATGCCATGGAAGCCTCCCGGAAGAGCTTACCATGGATATTCAGGAAGGAGAATCCCTGGAAGGAAGTGGGAGAAAGGGCCAAGTCTTTGGGATTGATTCAAAATGCCCAGGCCTTTGCCCTGAAAGCCAAGCTTTATCACAGTAAGCTGCTTCCGGGAAAATACATTCTGAGTACAGCCATGACCCAGGTGGAAATGCTGGACAGTATTACCGAGGAGGGAAAGAAGAATCAGGAATTAAGTGACAAAAACTTAGTTACTGAGACGGAAGACCAGAGCACCGAGGAAAGCCGAGAGGATCAGGAAATCGGTGGCGGAAATGAAAATGAATAGGAAGTACTTTGGATAAAAAAGACAGAATCAGCTAATTTATACAATCCTTCCTCCCGGAAAGAAATACTTTCCTGGAGGAGATTCGCAAGGAAGCGCTATCGGAGGCCGTCCCTATTTTACGGGAGGAAACCGCAGCGCTTCTTCGTGTTTGTCTGAAGACGAAAAACAAGCCTAAAATTTTGGAATTGGGAACTGCCGTAGGCTATTCCGCTCTGGTTATGATGGATGCTTTAGAGGGAGAAGGGGAGATTGTAACGGTGGAGAATTTTCCGCCCAGAATCGAAAAGGCGAAAAAGAACTTTGCGGCAAGTCCCTATCAGAATAAAATCACCCTGCTGGAAGGAGACGGCAGCAGGATTTTGGAGGAGCTTCTGGAAAAAGCAAGAGCAGTTTTCCTTTGTGTTTTTGGATGCTGCCAAGGCTCAATATCCTCTTTGGTTTCCTTCCATTTTGAAACTCTTGTCTCCCGGTGGTATACTCTTTTGTGACAATATTCTCCAGGGAGAATTATTGTTGGAGAGTCGCTTTTATTTGGATAGAAGACAGAGAACGATTCACAAGCGGATGCGGGAGTTCCTGAGACTTTTGCAAAGGGAGCAAAGTTTGGAAAGCTCCATTTTGCCCATAGGAGACGGGGTAAGTTTGTCTATCAAGAAATAATAGAGTAGAAAGTAGGATTATGAAGAGAAAAGTGGAGTTATTAATTCCAGCAGGATCTATGGAGGGCTTGAAAACCGCCATTCATTACGGGGCGGATGCCATCTATATGGGAGGAGAGCATTTTTCTCCGGCAAATGCCAAGAACTCAGTTTGAAAAAGATGAAGGAAGCGGTGAACTATGCCCATGAAAGAGGGGTAAAGGTCTCATGTCACCGCCAATATTTTTGGCTCATAATGCGATTTATTGCCTATGCGGGAGTATTTTTCCGAATTAAAGGAAGTGGGGATGGACGCGGTGATTGATTGCGGATCCAGGGGAGCCTTCCTTCTGGCGAAGGAAAATGATGCCGGGAGTGGAGATTCATATTTCCACCCAGGCCAACAATACCAATTATGAAACCTTCCGTTTCTGGCATCAGCTGGGGGTAAAAGAGGGTGGTCTGTGCAAGAGAGTTAAGCTTGGCGGAGATTAAGGAAATCAGAGCCCATATCCCGGAGGATATGGAAATCGAGGCCTTTGTACACGGAGCAATGTGTATGTCCTATTCCGGCCGTTGCCTGCTTTCCAGCTTCTTCACCGGAAGGGATGCGAACCAGGGAGCCTGTACCCATCCCTGTCGCTGGAAGTATTCTCTCATGGAGGAAAAGCGTCCCGGAGAGTACTACCCTGTGTTTGAAAATGATAGGGGAACCTATATTTTCAATTCTAAAGACCTGAATATGATCAGCCATATTCCTGACCTGATTGAGGCGGGAGTAGATTCTTTAAAGATAGAAGGTCGAATGAAGACGGAGCTGTATGTGGCTACCGTGGCCAGAACCTATAAGGTGGCTATTCGGGATTATCTGGAAGACCCGAAGAAGTATGAGGCGAAGCTTCCGATTTATGAGGAAGAAATCCGGAAATGTACCTTTAGAGACTATAGTACCGGCTTCTACTACGGCAGACCGGATGAAGAAGATCAGATTTACGGAAACAACAGCTATAGTGCCGGGGCCATTTATCTGGGAACAGTGGAGAAGGTGGAGGGAGAATACGCCTTCTTACAGCAGAAAAACAAGTTTTCAGTGGGCGAAAGCATTTCCATTATGAAGTCAAATGGGGATAACTTGGATACGGAAGTGTTAGCCATGGAGGATGCGGATACCGGAGAAAGTCTGGAGTCCTGTCCCCATTCCAAGCAGAATTTAAAGATCTCGTTTCTCCGTTCTTCCGGAAGCCCAGGATGTATTAAGAAGAATCGAAGACAAATAGAGGAAAACTCTATTAAAAACAGAGAAAAGTTCATTAAGGAGAAAAATCTTCTGAAGGAGAAAGATACTCTAAAGGGAAGAGGTTCTCTAAAAGAGAAAGATTTTTAGGAGAAAGTTGAGAAAGGAGAAGATATGGGAATTGTATTCTTAATATTAGCCTTAGGCTGTTTTCTTTACTTTTGCCTTTTTACGACTGATGCTTCCTATCTTTCCTTTCTTTTGGATTTGGCTTCTTTGGGAGTCGTCCATCTCCTGATGGCATTTGTCTATAAGGCACCGGAGCACTTACGAAAAAAACCCTTGTTTTTTCGCTTTCGGATTTTTTGCTTAAGCAGCTACTGCATTTTTTTCCTGCTTTTCAGTTATCTTATCGGGTATTTAAGCCAATATCAATATGGACAGTGGAAGGAGCCCCTATCTTATATTTTGGTGGTGGGTTCGGAGTTGGAAAACAATAAGATTACCCCACTTCTTCAAAATCGTCTGGAAAGAGCGGATTTATGCTATCAGGAAAATCCTTCGGCAACGATTGTGCTTTCCGGCGGTAAGGGAAGGAACAGTGCCAGTGCGGAAGCCAGTGTGATGTATCAAAGTATGCTGAAGATGGGGATTCCCGCTGATGCTATGCTGATGGAGTTTTACTCTAAAACTACGGAAGAAAAGCTTGCCTACGGAATAGAGAGTATTTTCCAAGAGGAACAGGACCGGAAAAGCACGGCAGAAGTGGAAGTTAAGCGAAAACTTCGGGAAGAGGTCCGGAAAAGACTGGCAGCTCAGGAAAACCAATTGGTGGACTATGAAGAGGACTTAGAAATAGAACAGCTTGAAAGTCTTGAGAAATCGGAAAAATGTGGCTCCATCCGAGGTACCAGGAAGAGAAAGTTATTGCTCCTCTTATACAGGAGGATAATGCAACATAAGAGCTTAGCATTGGTATAGTAAGCTCTCGTTATCAAAATGCTTCGTAGCGGTATTTTTGCAGAGAAAGCCTTGGAAAAACAAAAAACAGGAAGGGAAAAATGGCAGTTTCTCAAAAAGTGAGCATCGTAGGATTTCCTGCGGAAGAAGAGCTCTTACTTGACCCCATCTGTACTTTCGAGAGGCATTATTCCTCTTTGGAGAAAGACTTTGCCATAAGCTATAGAGAAGCAGTGTTCTTCGCTTTGTTCCAAAGACTGAGAAGGGTATAAATCGGACAAAACTCAAAGCAAAGATCTTTTATACGGAATGGATGAAAACGGTAGTTTAGAAAGGACTAGAAATTTTGATGAAGGCATATCAGTTTATAGAAGAAAAAGAAATACAAGAGCTGGAAACCATGGCACGGGTGTATGAGCATAAGAAGACCGGCGCCAAGGTTTTATGCTTGGAGAATAAGGATGACAACAAGGTCTTTAGTATTGCCTTTCGTACCCCTGCGGAGGATTCCACCGGAGTGGCTCACATTACAGAGCATTCCGTGCTTTGCGGTTCCAAGAAGTTTCCTTTAAAGGACCCCTTTGTGGAGCTGGTGAAGGGCTCCTTAAAGACCTTTTTAAACGCCATGACCTATCCGGACAAAACCGTTTATCCGGTGGCTTCCCAGAATGATAAGGACTTCCAAAATCTGATGGATGTGTATTTGGATGCGGTTTTTCATCCCAATTGCCTGGAAAACTACCAAACTTTTTCGCAGGAGGGCTGGCACTATACTCTGAACGAGGAGGGAAAGTTGGGCTATAGCGGCGTGGTCTACAACGAGATGCGGGGGGCATTTTCCGATCCGGAGTCCGTACTGGAACGCTATACCTTCCATTCTCTTTTCCCGGATACCAGCTACGGCAATGAGTCAGGGGGAGATCCGGAGGACATTCCAAAATTAACTTATGATGCCTTTAAGGCCTTCCATCAGCGCTTTTATCATCCATCCAATTCCTTCATTATCCTCTATGGAGACATGAATATGGAGGAGAAATTAAATTGGATTGATGAGGCTTATCTTCAGGACTTTGAACGGATTTCTCCCCATTCCGAAATTTTGCGGCAGAAGCCTTTTGGAAAAATGGTAAAAGAAAGCCAGTATTATCCTATTTCCGAGAAGGATAGCAGCGAAAATAAGGCTTATCTTTCCTATAACTTCGTTTTGGATGCAGGGCAGGATGCGAAGAAGTCTATGGCATTTTCCTATCTGGACCACGCCCTTCTTTCCGGTCCCGGAGCGGTTTTAAAGCAAAAGCTTTTGGAAGCCGGTTTGGGAGAGGATGTTTTCGGAGGCTATTCCGACGGCATTTTTACAGCATTACTTTTCTGTCATCAGTAAGAATGTTTCCGAAGAAAGAGAAGACGAATTCTTACAGTTGATTCAGGATTGCTTCTTGGATGCCGCGGAAAATGGTTTAGACCATAAGACCATCTTGGCGGCCATTCACCATGATGCCTTCCAGTATAAGGAGGCGGATTACGGCAGTACCCCTAAGGGATTGGTTTACAGCTTAAATGCTCTGGATTCCTGGCTCTACGGAGGAAAGCCCTGGCTCTACCTGGAGGCGGAGGCTCTTTATAAGGAGTTGATGGAAGAGGTGGAAAAGGGCTATTTTGAGAAGCTCCTAAAGGAAAATTTCCTGAACAATCCCCATTCCTCCCTCCTTCGTTTATTGCCCAAGAAGGGAATGACAGAGGAAAAAGAAGCGAAGCTGTCAGAAGAACTACAGGCCAGGTGGCAGGCATTTTCCGAGGAAGAGAAGGAGCGCATTAAAAAAGAGGAAGAGGAGCTGACTCTTTATCAGCAGACAGGAAACACGGAGGAGGCTTTAAAGACCTTGCCGGTGCTTTCTCGAAAGGATGTAAGACGGGAGGCGGAGTCCTATCCTTATCAGGAGGGAAGCCTTGGGGATCGGAAGTTGATTTTGGTGCCGGGAGACTCTAAGGGAGTACTGTATTTGCGCCTGCAATTCCATACCGACGGACTTAGCGGGGAGGAACTTTCCACCCTTTCCTTCTTAAAAACTTGTCTTGCCTATATGGATACGGAAAACTATCGTTTTCAGGACTTAAATTCCGAGATTTATCTTCATACCGGAGGCTTTAGTGTGGATTTAACAGCCTATCCGGATTTTGTAAAAAAAGATCACTATACAGCTGTCTTTGCCCTGGACTTTAAGCTTCTACAGGGCGAACTGAAAAATGCGGTAGAGTATCTGGAGGAAATGCTGTTCAGAACGGTATATCAGGAGGAAAAGCGCCTTTCCGAGATTCTTTTGGAGGCTAAGTCCAGAGAAAGAATGCGCTTAGAGGGTTCAGGGCACAGCTATGCAGTGAATCGTGCTATGTCAACTTTCTCCCCGGGATCTCATTTTCAGGAGCAGATTAAGGGGATTGTATATCTAAACTTCCTGGAGAAGCTGGAAGAGGATTTTCAGAAAGAATCCTAAGGCTTTGGGAGAAAAGCTTTCTGCTTTATCCAAAAAATTCTTTAGCGGAGAAAGACTCCTTCTTGCAGCAGGAGGGGATACCGGAATTTTCGAGAAGGAAAAGGAAGAGCTTTCTTCATTCTTGGAAAGGCGTTTTCCGGAAAAGGAAGACTGGAGAGAAACAAAGTTTGTAGGAGAAAAAGAGCGCAGGGAGGCCTTCAGTACCGCTTCTCAGGTGAACTACATGTAGCGACCGCAGGCTCCTTCCCAAGGGGATGCTTATCCCCTATACCGGAAGTCTGAAGGTTTTAAAGGTGATTTTGTCCTATGATTTCCTCTGGAAGAATATTCGAGAGCAGGGAAATGCCTATGGGGCGATGTGCGGTTTTGGCCGAAACGGAGAAAGCTTTATGGTTTCCTACAGGGATCCTCATGTGCAAGAACTGGAGCAATATCGTAAGGTGGCAGAGTGTCTGGAAAAGCTTTTCAAGGCGATCAGAATTGGAATTAAACAAGTATGTGATTGAGTGCCATCTCCGAGATTGGATATGCCGAAATCCGCCTATACCAAGTTCCTTTTGGGATTAAGTTGTTATCTTCCAAGCTTACACAGGAAGACTTGCAACGAGAAAGGGATGAACTTTTTGGATGTGGATGAGAAGGATATTCGAAATCTTTCGACTTATATCAAGAGAGCCTTCAAGAAAAAGTCTCTATGTGCTATAGGAAATAAAGGAGAGCTGGAAAAGGCAAAGGCTGCTTTTTGAAAAGTCTGGAAGGATTTAACAGAAGGGATAAAAACATAAAGGCTTTTGTTCTGAATGGGAAGGGAGTAAAGCGATGGGATCTGTAATTGATGATGCCAAGGAAAGGGCGAAGAAGTAAAAGTAGAGAGAAGGGTGATTGAAGTCCGGCATGTTTCTCCATTATGGGGCTTTAATGCGGAAAGTCCACCCTTTTGAATGCCCTCATTGGACAGGAGGTGGCCATTGCCAAAGCCCCAAACCGCAAAGAAATCAAGTATGGCGGTGTATGATGGGAGAGGGACAAATTGTTTTCCATGATACTCCAGGAATCTAGAGCGAGTCGGCTGTCCGTTTACATGGAATCCATGTGGAAAAAGGCTTTAGGAAACGGAGACCTGGTTCTTTATATCGTGGATGCCACCGAGCAAAGGATAAGGGAAGAGCAGATACTTTCTCTTCTAAAGCATAGTAAAAGAAAGATTATCCTGGTTTTAAACAAGCTGGAGTCTCTATAGAGCGAAGATGCCTTCCTGAGGAAGACTACGAAAAGGAGCTGGACTTTTGCCGCAATCGTAGGAATTTCCCGCCTATAAGTCAGAGGCTTGGAGGGTTAAAGGACATTCTCTTTGACTTGCTTCCCTATACTATCGCTACTGACGACGGAAACCATCACGGATCAGCGTGAGATTGCGGCGGAGCTGATTCGAGACAGGCTCTATACAAGTTGGATAAGAAATTCCCACGGTATTGCGGTGCTGATGGATAGCATGCGGGAGAGAAAAACGGTATCTGGGATGTGAAAGCCACCATTGTCTGTAGAAAAGGACAGCCACAAGGGACATCATTATCGGAAAGGGCGGTGCCATGCTGAAAAATATACGGTACGGTGCCAGAATTCGGATGGAGAGCCTGTTGGAGGCCAAGGGTGAATCTACAGCTCTTTGTGAAGAGTGCGAAAGGATTGGAGAGAAAAATCCAGAGCTTATCTGCGAGTACAGTTATAGGGACAGGAGTAAAAAGGCATTTTTCGGGATAGAAAAATCCGAGAGATTGCGTTTTCAAGGATGAGCTTAGTTAAGAAAAGGCAGTTTTAGGAAAGCAGTAGGAGAGTAGAAAAGTATTTTAGGAAAGTGAGAAGGGGTCAGTGAAAGAGAGTTGGTCTAGGGGTGGTGCTGTCAGAGCACAACTCACGGGAGGTTTGACAAGCAATTACAACTTCTCACCATGGAGGGGAAAGAGCCAGTTTGAGCGTGGCTAGCTGTCCCAAACGTCTCACTTTCAGCAGGGGACCCATGTATTTTTGTCTTCGGAAAATTTCATTTACGGGAAGGAAAGGCAGGATACGCCCTTCGCTCTGTAGAGGGTGGATGCCTGTTTTTGAAGAAATTGCCAAGGATTTGGAAAAAGCCTGCTATGCGGCCTATTTAGAGCTGGCTGAGTTGGTTTCCCAGGAGAATCTGGAGGCTCCCCAAATGGTGGAGTTGCTCTATCTTTCTTTAAAAGCTCTCCTTCACAAAGGGCTGAAAAATGACTTGGTAAGAAGAATTTTTGAGCTTCGCATGCTGATGTTGGAGGGAGAGTATACGGAGAAACCGCCTCTTCCTGTAGGCAGAATCGGTACAGGATGCCTGGCATCATGCAGCTGACAGTTCCCTTGGGAAGGCTCTATACCTTTACCTTAGAGGAGGGAACTCTTCTTTCCTTTTCTCAAAATGTGGATTATCTATGTAAAGATAGCTTTCCAAAACAATTTCAGAGTCTTCGAATCTTGAAAAGTCTTAGCGCCGGTAGCTATGGAGCTATAAAAATCAAAATAATCAATGGAATTTTTCCTAAGATAGGTCTGAAAATAGGGTGTTTTGAGTCGATTTCAAAGCCCTATTTCTGTATAAAAGGCCTGCTCATATGGATAGACTAAAAATAAGTTTTCTGCGGGTATGGGAGGTGGATGTTTCCAAGACCTCAGGCTTGGTGTATAATGAAAAGTAATTTTACAAAGCAATGAGGAGAAAGATTCTTTGTAGGATAGAAAGAACTAGAAAAAGAAACGTTGAGGGAAATCAGAATTAGACTGGAGAGAAAAATGCAAAAGAATCTATACATGGACACTCATAGTGTCATTAGCAAAAACCAGAGGTTTGTATATCCGGGATCTGAAATTTATGGTGGGCTTGCAAATACCTGGGACTATGGAAATTTAGGGGTGGAGCTAAGAACAATATCAAAAAAGCTTGGTGGAAGAAGTTTGTGCAGGAATCCAAGTACAATGTGAGTATTGACTGTGCTGATTCTGATGAATCCGAGAGCCTGGGTGGCTTCAGGCGACATTTGGCAGGCTTTTCCGACCCCTTAATGGATTGTAAGAGTGCCGTGAGCGTTTTTCGTGCGGATAAGGTGATTGAAGATTTCTGCGAAAGTCACGATATTCCGTTGGAAGGTTCCGTGGATGCCTGGTGAGGAGGATGGAGAATTTCGTTGGTTCCCATGAAGTGCCCTGTCCCAGTTGGAAGCATAATTTCACTCCTATTCGTCAGTTTAATCTGATGTTTAAGACATTCACAAGGAGTTACGGAGGATGCGAGAAAAATACAGTTTATCTTCGACCGGAAACTGCTCAGGGTATCTTTGTAAACTTTAAAATGTGCGAGAGCTCTCGAGAAAGCTTCCCTTCAGTATTACTGAGATCGGAGAAGTCCTTCAGAATGGGATTACTCCATGAAACTTCACCTTCCGTACCAGAGAGTTTTGAGCAGATGGAACTAGAGTTCTTCTGTGTATGACACGGATTTTGGAATGGTTCCACTGGAAGGATTATTGCTGGAACTGGCTTCTGAATTTAGGTATGAAGCCGGAGATGCTTCGTGCCAGAGACCATGAGGCTGCAGAGCTTTCCTTCTACCAAAGGCTACAACAGACTTGGAATTCCTCTTCCCCTTCGGTTGGGGTGAGCTGTGGGGAATTGCGGATAGAACCAATTATGACTTATCCAGACATGAAGGGTATCCGGTCAGGATATGAAGTACTTTGATGATGAGACCAATGAGCATTATCTTCCTTACGTTGTAGAGCCTTCTTTGGGAGCAGACCGTGTGACACTGGCCTTTCTCTGTGCAGCTTATGATGTGGAGGAACTGGAAGGAGGAGATGAGAGGGACAAAGTCCTTCGCTTCACATCCACTCTGGCTCCGATTAAAATAGGTGTTCTTCCTCTTGCCAAGAAGATAGGAGAAGGAGCAGAGAAGATTCATGAAGAGTTATCCAAGTACTGGATGTGCGAATATGATGATCGTGGAAACATCGGTAAGCGCTACTGGAAGACAGGATGAAATCAGGAACGCCTTACTGCGTAACCTATGATTTCCAGTCTGAAGAAGATCATGCGGTAACGGTAAGAGAAAGAGACAGCATGGAGCAGGTTAGAATTCGATTAGTGAATTAAAGGCTTACTTTATGGAGAAATTAGCATATTAGAGAGGTGCTTTTTCCTACCGGGTTTTGTTACTCAAAATACAAAGAATCTTTGCATTAATAAAAACAGGAGGAAAAATATTTGTTGCTAATAAAAATGTTGACATCATTTCTTTTTCGTTTGTGCAAGAAAGAAGTTTTGTTTTTGTACAGCATGAGACAAAATGTTGTTTTCAGGATGAATATTGCTGTAAATTCTGCTATACTGACTTTAAAGGAACAGGTCTACGAAGCAGTTTTCGTAGGGAGAAACATGGAGGAGGCATGTACAAGATCACAAGAGTTGAGCATCTCGTTGACAAGGACTGGCTCATGGACGTGGAGCGCCCTATGTGGCAAGAAAGGCGGAGCCCGGCCAGTTTATGATTGCAAAGTTGGGAGAGTTGGGAGAAAGAGTTCCTCTCACCATTGCAGACTATGATAAGGGAGAAGGGAACCATTACCATTGTGTTCCAGGTGGGAGCCTCCTGAGAGAAATTTAGCCCATAAAGGGTGGGAGACTATTTCACTGATATTGTAGGCCCCCTGGGAAGACCTTCCGAGCTGGTAGAGCTGAGTGAGGAAGAGTTGAAGAAGGAAAATCTGATTTTCATCGCCGGTGGAGTAGGAGCTGCTCCGGTATATCCTCAGGTAAAGTGGTTACACGAAAGAGGGCATTGAGGCGGATGTTATTCTTGGAGCCAGAAATAAGGATCTTCTCGATTATGGAAGAGGAGCTTCGTTCCGTAGCTAGAGATATTTATGTTACTACGGATGACGGTTCTTACGGAGCCAAGGGAGTGGTTACCGATGTGTTAAAGAAACTGGGTGAATGAAGAGGAAAAGAATATGCTCGTTGTATTTGCCATCAGACAGGGTAATCATGATGAAGTTTGCTGCACCTACCACGAAAGAGAATTGGAATTCCCACCATTGTTTCCATGAACCCCATTATGATTGACGGAACAGGAATGTGCGGTGCATGTCGCTTAGCAATGAGGAGACCAGGTAAAGTTTGCTTAGCGTGGACGGACCGGAATTTGACGGACACTTGGTAGACTTTAATCTTGCAATGAAGAGACAGCAGACCTATAAGGCCGAAGAAGGTAAAAGCAGTACTGGACTTTTGGAAGCAGAAAAGAGCTATGGCGGTTGTGGAAACTGCAACTAAGGGAGGGAATTATGGCAAATATGATGAAGAGAGGTTCCTGTGCAGAACAGGAACCGAAGGTGCGATGCAAAAACTTTGAAGAAGTGATGTTTAGAGCTACAATGATGCAGAGGCTAAGGAAGAGGCAGAACGTTGTTTGAACTGTAAGAATCCGAAGTGCGTAGTAGGATGTCCCGTTTCTATTCAGATTAATGATTTCATTAGCCAGATTAAAGAAGGTAATATTGAGAAGGCAGCGGATATTGTGCAGAGTCCTCGCACTGCCTGCAGTTTGCGGTAGAGTTTGTCCTCAGAGACCCAGTGCAGGTGTTTTGTATCCATGAGTGATTAGGGTGAGCCCGTGTCTATCGAGAAGCTGGAGCGTTATGTAGCGGACTGGGCAGAGAACATAACTATATGGCAGCCAAGGCAGGAGCTCCCAACGGCAAAGAAAGTAGCTGTTATCGGTGCAGGACCTTCAGTTTAACCTGTGCAGGAGATTTGGCAGTTGGGCTATGATGTAACCATCTTCGAAGCCTTTCATGAGCCGAGGAGTTCTTCAGTATGGAATTCCGGGTTCCGTCTTCCAAGACCAAAGTCGTTGGCACATGAATTGAGAATGTACGGAAGCTGGGGGTGAAAGATTCTTACCAATGTTTTCGTAGGACGTTCCATTACAAATGGATGAGCTTTTGGAGGAAGAGGTTTGACGCAGTGTTCCTAGGAACAGGTGCAGGACTTCAGAGTTTATGAACATTCCGGGAGAGACAGCCAACGGCGTTTACTCGCATAGCTGAGTTCTTAACCGAAACAACCTAATGAAGGCTTACAGAGAGGATTCAGATCCCTCGATGAAGGCCGGAAAGAAGGTTGTGGTTGTAAAGCGGCGAGTAACGTTGCTATGGATGCGGCAAGAGACAGCTCTTCGATTAGGAGCAGAGGTTCATGTAGTATATCGTCGTTCTGAGGCTGAGCTTCCTGCCAGAGTGGAGGAAGTACACCATGCCAAGGAAGAGGGTATTATCTTCGACCTTTTACAGAACCCGGTAGAGATCCTTGTGGATGAAAATGACTGGGTAACGGAATCCGTGTCATCAAGATGGAACTTGGAGAGCGGATTCTTCCGAGAAGAAGACGGTGAGATTCCCGGTTCCGAGTATGTGATTGACTGAGTACAGTAATCATGTCATGAGACATCCCCTAATCCTCTGATTAGCAGGACTACCAAGGGATTGGATACCAATAGAAGAGGATGTATCATCGCCAAGGAAGAAAACGGAGAAACCACCAAGCAGGCGGTTTATGCCGGAGGTGATGCGGTAACCGGTGCTGCAACCGTTATTCTGGCAATGGGTGCAGGAAAAGCGGCAGCAAAGGGAATTCACGAGTACTTATCTAATAAGTAAGCAATGAATAAAAAAAGTAGAGCAGGATAAACCTGCTCTACTTTTTTTATTCATGCTTATCGCCTGAGTACAGTGCGATAGCTCGTTTTAATATAGAAGTATATATTAGATTGCTCTGGTGTACTTCTTTAAGAATTCCTTCTCGTCTTCCTTAAGTAGTGGAGCAATGGTCTCATAAACTCTTGCGTGGTAGTCATTTAAGAGCTTCTTATCCTCTACATTCAACATATCCGGATTGATGGCATCCAGGTCGAAAGGAATCAGTGAAATGGTTTCAAAATACATGAACTGTCCATACTCATTCTTCTCTCCCTTTCTGGCGAGAAGTTCATTTTCCAGACGGATACCGTGGGAGCCTTCACATAGAATCCCGGCTCATCAGTAATCACCATACCCTCTTGAAGTACTTCGGTTTCTCCGGCACGGAACTTCCAACGGAAGCCTGCAGGACCCTCATGGATGTTCAAAAGATATCCTACGCCGTGGCCTGTACCATGATTAAAGTTCAAGTTTCTCTCCCAGAATGGCTGACGGGAAAGGATATCCAATACCAGACCGGTACATCCCTCCAAGACTGCACTGGCAAGGTGGAGCATTGATAGCAACCAAAGTAAAGTCATCCTTCATCTGCTGAGGAACCTTCTCTAAAAGCAAAGGTTCATGGTAGTCGGTGGAACCTTCATGAAAGCCTGCTCGGCATCACTTAAGTAAAGAGTTCGCATGGAATTCCACATCGGTTTCAGGAGAAGAGGTGTAGTGCACAATAGCGGAATGAGGATACAAGGGACTGAAATGGGCTCGAAGCTTGGACGAATAAAGTTGCCCATTTCGGCACGGAACTCATCCAGCTTGTGCTGCGGCAGACATCTCTGTAATCTTAATCTTACCGATATTTTTCCTTCAGCCACTTCATAAAGCGAAGGTGTGCAACGCTATCTTTAATCTGCGCTTTACGAATATTTTTCAATCTCAACAGGATTCTTAATAGCCTTCATTAAGATGGCAGGATTTCTCTTTTCTACGGTCTTTACAGACTTAGGAATATTGTTGAAGAGAGTATAGTTTAACTTGCTCAGGTCAATCATCGACGATATCCTTGTCGGAGAGCTTTTTACATCCTCATAAAATGGCATTGTAGGGATGAAGCACCACACCGTCCTTAGCCAGCTTTTCCTGTAAAGCCTTGTCCAGTTTTCTTTCATCAATGTATAAGTCAGACGAGTCCATACGAATGATGGCATAGCTGAGAACAAGAGGAAAGAACTCGATATCATTACCGCGGATATTCAGGAGTCCAGCAGGTATCATCCAGAGTGGAAACGATATGGGTATTTGCATCCCGCATCTTCCATTTCCTTACGAATACGAGCCATCTTACTGCTTACGCTTTCTCCGGCATATTTTTCTATCCAGATCAAAGGCAGGCTCTCGGAAAGGTGCCGGACGATCCTTCCAAACCGGATCTACAAAGTCCTCATCATAGAGAATCTTAGCTTTCTTTTTCTCGGCAATACGAGCATATTCCTGTCCTTCTCCTACGGATACGGCACGACCGTCAAAGGCAAGGGTATCGCCCTCCTTCAAATGCTCCTCTAGGAAGGCCTCCAGACTGGGTACTCCCGGCTCGAACATCTTCATCAGCTGAACGGTGGTTCCTTCCAACTGCTTAGCAGCCTGGATAAAATAACGACCGTCAGTCCAAAGTCTTGCTTCCTCTAAGCCGATAAGAGCAGTTCCGGCAGAACCGTAAATCCGGTGATAAACATTCTCTCTTTAAAATGCTCTCCAACATATTCACTTTGATGGAAATCCGCAGTGGGAACAATCAGCATAGTAATGCCTTTTTCCTTCATAATCTTACGAAGTGCGGAAAGTCTCTCAGGTACTGTCATGTTCTACCTCCATAATTCTTCATGTGTAAAAAACCAAATGCTGCAATGTATTATACCATATTTTGCTCAAAAAGGCCAAAGAATAGGGCGGAAAACTTTGATTTTTGGGATAAACTATCTAAATATCTAAAAGGTCTATAACTAATAAAAGGTGAAAACTGAAAGCAGGATTCTTGGAAGTAGAAAAGGGTAAAAGTATTCTAAAACACTATATTAAGCTGGCTTAAGGAAAAATCCCATGTTATACTGCCATCAGTTGTAAAGGGAGCTTTCGATTTTGACCTTCGGAAATTTTTAAGATCGAAACAGCATAGGCTTGAGATAAGCGACTGGCTAAGCAATTGAAAGGAATACTATGTTAAAGTGTGAAAGAACATCTGTAATGAATATGGAAAACGCCATGAGAGGAGCTAGAAATCCTATGAATTCCTGGGATAGGGCGGATTCCTATTATGATGAGGAGGGAAGCTTTCACCTTGGACCTAACGATATGAATCTGGCAAAGCGATTGCGATTGGCGGTTCGGATCATGAAAGTTTATTCGACAAATTTTTGTGTCCGTAGATATAACCGCTCCACTATATTGGTGGAAGGAGTATGATACATATAAGGTAGCCACAGTGGCAAAATTCCACGTCCACTATGCATAAGATTCATGCAAAGCCTTTTACGCTCTCTGATTTTTCCCATGATCACATGACCGAAGAAGGACTGAAGAGTTTGCATAGGACTGTCGAGGATTTGGAACATATCCGTCTTCGCTTTATAGAGGGGAAGAAGAAGGAGGATTGGTACACAATTATTCAATTACTCCCCAGCTCTTATGAGCAAATGCGAATTTGTACCATGAATTATGAAAGTCTCATTAACATGTATTTTTTTCCAGAAAAAGCCATAAGCTGGAGGAGTGGCACAGCTTCTGTGATTGGATTAAAAGCTTACCCTATGCCAAGGAATTGATACTAGCGGAAAAAGAGGTGGAAAAATAGAGAGAAGTAAAATTTTTCCCTAAGACTTAATTCATAAAGGCAAATTACTTTATTTTATTCAATGAGCGGTAGACCTAATCTGGCTACTGCTCATTTGCTATTCCTAAGCTGATTTTTAAAAAGTGATTTATAGTATTTATTCCGTAAATTTAGCTTAATTTAAAAGTAGAAATCCGCTGAAGTCTGACAAAAATATGCTATAATAATATTATATATAGTTTCCTTTCAGGGCTTTCTTTTTCCAATATTCCAATATTCCAATATTCCAATATTCCAATATTCCAATATTCCAATATTCCAATATTCCAATATTCCAATATTCCAATATTCTTTATCGTAATTATCTGTTTAGCTCTTTATTTCATCCATAGTATTCCGCAATCCATAATTTTTCAATTTTAATGTTTAATCAGTTTTTCGACTTCCGCTTTGATACTCTTTCTTGTGCTTAGTCTTATGCATTGGTGCATGGGACTCTACTGGCATTTATTTTTGCGTACATTTTCAGTATTTCTATATTTTTTTTTGATTTTCTTATGGTTGGAGAGGAGTTTTTATGAAAAAAAACTGTTTATTCTTACTTAAGCAAGGGAAAATGTTCCTACTACTTTGTATATTAGTCGTTCTTGTTTTTCTTTTTGGGAAAATCGGGAGAGAGAAAGGAAAATTATATATACAGGAAAGGCCGGAGAAGCTAAAGAGGAGTTTCTTTATAGGGGAGCTTATGAAAGCTTAGAGGAAAAATCTGATAAAAACGGGGAAGTATATCGCAAAAGAAGATAGTTCTTCTTATGAAAAGAAAAGAAGAAAGCAGTAAAGAAGCAAAGACAAATCCAAGAGAGCTAACTGAGCAGGAAAACAAAGTTTTTACAAATCGATAACAATGTGCCAAAGAGCAATATTGGGAACAATGAGACAGGAGAAAACACAGAGGAAGCTTGACAGGGACAAGAGAGAGTGCAGGCTATAGAAAAGAAGGAAACAAGGAAAAGCAAAAAAATCAATATTAACACGGCTTCTCAAGCAGAGTTGGAAAGCTTAAAGGAATCCCATCCCTGCCACAACGAAAAATATTATAAGATATAGGGAAGAGTATGGCGGGTTTTCCAGTATTGAAGAAATTAAAAATGTTAAAAAGAATCGGAGATAAAATATTTGATAAAATCAAGGAAGATATCTGTGTTTAAAGAGGCTTTCCCTGAGAGTTGAAATGATTTTGTAAGCTTTTATCCCTTGTGCTTTTCTTCTTTGCCCGTTATGATGAAATTGTTTTCTTGTGTCCCGTATGGAAGTGGTGAAGAAGATAGTTTCATTACAACAGTATTGTTCATAAGAGCTTTTGGAGAGAAAAGAGAATCTACAGAAACGACATAGAAAACAATAATGCAAGATATATTTATGGAAAGATGAGAGATAGAATGGGAATCAAAAAGCCTATGCTCTGTGGTTTTGTTGTTGTATTTACTGCAGAGTATAATGATTTATGCAGAAGAAAGAGTTTATGGAATCACTGACTATAGCCCCGTTTCCGTAAATGGAAATGGAGAGGGTAGAGGAAGGATCCCAGCTACCAATATATTGAAGATATTCTTTATAACAAGCCAAAAACACGAACTCATCCAATGCTTCAGCTACTCCTTCCGCTTCAAGTTCTAATCCCGAGAAAGGACAATGGGGAAGTACGGTGAGTACCAAGGAGAGAAAGTGGAATTTAGCTAAGCTTTCTCCCAACGCGCAAACGAAAACCGTTGGCTCTGAGGTGAATGCAAATTATGTAGTTGTCTTTGATTTAGATCAGGGGGTCATTTTAGGAGAAAAGAATAGTTCGACTACCATGAATCCGGCTTCCATGACCAAGGTGATGACTCTCCTTGTGGCAGCGGAAAATCTACCGGATTTAGAGAAAAAGATTACCATTACTCAGGATATTGTGGATTTTGTGCATGCCAGAGGCGCCAGTAACTGTGGATTTGTAGCAGGGGAGGAAGTGCGGGCAAAAGATTTATTATATGGAGTGATTCTCCTTCCGTGCGGATGCGGTTTTGGCTTTTAGCAAAGGAAATTGCAGGATCGGAAACGGCTTATGGCATTAATGAATAAAAAAGCTCAAGATTTGGGGGCTTCCTCAGCTTGTAAATTTCAAAATGCGACAGGACTTTATCACAGCACTCACCATATGAATGTAAAGGATATGGGGAAATTATGCAGCTGCTATGCGAAATTCCTTGGCCAGGGAAGTGTTGTCTACGGATAGCTATACAATTCCTGCTACCAATAAGCATGGATCCGGGATAAAGTTAAGCAATTTATTTGTGCAAAGAATTAAGGGGCAGGATACCGGTGGGGCTTCAGTCACAATGGCGAGATCAGCTTTGTTCGACAGTCTATGTTTTGCTCTGTAAGTAGTGGGAAAAGGGAAAACGGATCTCTGGTGGTAACAGGTTATAGCTCCAGTACTTGGCAGTGTATCAAGGATCATGCTACTTTGTATAAGCGTTTTGGCTAAGAGCAAGGGAGGAAGTTATGCCGATTAAAGTGCAAAATCATTTGCCAGCTAAAGAGATACTGGAGAAGGAAAATATCTTTGTGATGGATGAAAAGCAGGGCGATATCCCAAAATATCGTCTCTTCACATTGCTATTTTGAATCTAATGCCTTTGAAGGAAGATACGGAGTTGGATTTACTGAGAGTGCTTTCCAACTTTCCGATTCAAACGGAAATCACATTGATGAAGACGGAATCCCATGTTTCTACCCATACCAGTTCTGTTCATTTGAACACTTTTTATGTGAATTATTCTTCTGTAAAGGAAGAGTATTTTGACGGTTTAATCATTACCGTGCTCCGTGGAGAAAATGCCCTCGAAGAGGTAGGGTATTGGAAAGAGCTTACCGAAATCATGGAATGGTCAAAAACACATGTTTTTTCCACTTTTCATATTTGTTGGGGGGCTCAGGCCGGCTTATATTATCATTATGGGATTCAAAAAGTTCCTTTGGAGAAGAAATTAAGCGGTATTTATTCCCACAGAGTTCTCCATAGAAAGAAAATGTTAATGCGGGGGATGGATGATGAGTTTTTTGTTCCCCAATCCAGATATACCGGGATTGACGAAGAAGCGGTAAGAAAAATAAAGAATTGTATGTGGTGGCAGATGGTGAAGAGGCTGGAAGTTATTTGATTTTAGCATTGTTCTTCTCGGCAAATTTTTGTTACAGGACATTCTGAATACGACCGATATGATTTGGATAAAGAGTACAAAAGAGATTTGGCGAAGGGGATTAATCCGGAGATTCCGGTGAATTATTATCCTGATGATAATCCGGAAAATACACCGATTCTTTCTTGGCGGTTCCAGTTCCAACTGTACATACAGTAACTGGCTGAATTTCGTGTATCAAGAAACTCCGTATCATTTAGAGGAAATGCGTCCGATATTTGAGGATAGCTATCTTAGAGAAGATCATAGAAATGAAAGAGACAGTACTGTAAAATCCACGGATTAAGACTTTCATTTCCTGGTTAAGAATAAAACAAAAGCGAAGGAGAGATTTATGGATGCGATAGAACGATTAATTCGTTATTTAAAGATTGACACGGAATCTGTGCCTGATCAGGAGAAGATTCCTTCCAGTGAAAAACAATTTGATTTAGCGAAAGTCTTGGAAGCGGATTTAAAGGAGCTTGGAGTAAAGGAAGTACAATGTACCGACCATGCTTATGTCTATGGAAAAATTCCTTCTAATTTACCGAAGGAAGAGCAGGAAAAGACTCCGGCTTTAGGCTTCATTGCTCATATGGATACTTCTCCATCCGCAAGAGGGAAGGATGTAGAACCTAGAATCGTAACAAATTACGATGGAAAAAGAGATATTCTTAAACGAAGAGGAAGTCCTTTCTCCAAAGCTTTTTCCAAAACTTTTTTGGATGCAGTGGGAGAGGATTTGATGGTGACTAATGGAAAAACTCTCTTGGGGGCGGATGACAAGGCGGGAGTGGCAGAAATTATGGCGATGGTAGAGTATATTCAGACCCATCCTGAGTTTCGCCATGGAGACATCTGTATAGGATTTACTCCGGATGAAGAGGTGGGGGCAGGAGCTGATCTTTTTGATGTGCCGCTTTTTGGAGCGGAGCTTGCCTACACTGTGGACGGTGGCACACTGGGAGAGGTGGAATATGAAAATTTTAATGCTGCCAGTGGAAAGTTGAAGATTCATGGGGTAAATGTTCATCCCGGATCTGCCAAGAATAAGATGCTGAATGCTAATCTTTTGGCTATGGAATTTAATGCTCTTTTACCGAACTGTACTCCTGCCAATACAGAGGGGTATGAGGAATTTTTTCATCTTTGCTCTTTTGTAGGTGAGGAAAGTGTGGCCAGCTTGGATTATATTATCCGTGATCACGATTGGGATAAATTTCAGGAGAAGAAGAAAATATTCCGAGAAACAGCAGAAATTAAATAAAAATATGGAGAAAAAGGAGCGCATTTTTCTGCGGAAGTAAAGGATAGTTATTACAATATGGCAGAAGGTTCGTCCTTATATGTACTTGATAGACGTAGCCAAGACAGCCTTTGAAAAAGAAGGAGTTACGCGCAAGGTTTGTCCTATTCGAGGGGGAACTGATGGTGCAAAACTTTCCTTGATGGGATTACCCTGTCCAAACCTTTCTACAGGTGAGGAAAAATTACATGGAATCTATGAATATTTAAACCTTCATTCTTTTAAAAAATGATTCCGTGCTTCTCCGAATCTGCCAGGAAAATGATTGAAAGAAACAATAATATTTTGGAGTACAGTTTAGGAGGAGAACTGTTCTTGACTGTGGATTAAAGCAATGACGCTAAGAAAAGATAGAAGACTATGAGTGTAAACTCGAATATCTTTTATCAAAAATAGACTACATTCTTCTTCCATCACTGGAACCCCTTCTTAAAGGGATTTAATTATTTCACAAGTTGCAGGGAACACTGCTACCTTGTTTATTTTTCTATATTCTTTTGATTTGCAAGTCTCTTACTTTTCACTCAGCTATAATCTTCTCGAAAAGCAAGCTTCTTGCCTTTCTTTCGATTTTCCTCCTCTATACTGTTGCCACTGCCAAAGCTTTTCTTGGAGTTCCTTTTCCTCAAAAACCAGGAAGTGAGCAAATGCCCCAACACTGCTTTTTATTGTGGATATTTTTATCCAACTGCTTTTTCCGTAAAGAAGTTCATCTTCTCAGGTTATGGGAAAAGCTCTATATTCAATTGTTTTATCTAGCCATTGGCTTATACCACCTTATCACAATTCGCTTCTCTATAATTTCAAAATGGAGTCTCACCATTATTCTTATCTAAAAGCGTTACTGATGGAAAAGCGATTCTATTGGAAACTTAATCTTTTTAGAAAATAAGAAGAAAGTCTTCTACAAACCGATAGCTAATTTTCGCTATACAATACTTGAGATTTTTCTTTACTCAGATTTGTCTCCAGTAGAAGTACTGTTCTTGGTCCATTGGATCGTACCTCACTTTCTTTGTTGTAGTTCGCAAACCTTCCGTTTGCACTTTGCAAATCTTTACTTCTTTCTCTTCAAAGTAAGGATTTTTTGCTTTTTTCTTTTCGATGTGTCTATAGGATAGCATAAAAATTTCTTTTGTAAAGAAAAATAAAATAAAAATAATATTTATTTTAAAGAGGCTGTGGTGCCATAAAAAGAACTTTCTTCTATCCAAAAGAATTTTTAAATAGCAATATAAAATTAATTTTTCAATCAAATAAAAATCGGAAGATTCTGGGCTCAAAAATAATAGCAATATGAAAAAGAAAAATATCATACAAGGCAAAAAGATATATATGGAAACTAAAGTATATTTTGGGCTAAAAATACATGAATCTTCTAATTCAAAAATGAAATAACAAAATTATTGCTTTTGCTTATTATAACTTGTGCATTATCATGAAAAATAGACTGGAAAGCTTCTGAATAGTTCCTCATTTGAAGCATTAAATCCTTATAACTTAAGAGAAAATGTCGATAATAAAGCAACAAGGTGCTTTTTACTTGGAGAAGAAAGCTATAGATTTCTCTGTTTTACTTCTAGGTATTAGAGAAAGAAAATAGAAAACCATTGTTCTTTTATTCAGATAAAATAGGATTAGCATCATGAAGGATGAATTGCGTGAATTGTGCCTATTTTTGTATGCTGAGAAAGAACTGAGTTTTTAGAAGAAATCAAAAATAAGGAGGCAATATGCTGGAAAATGTACGTTCCGTAGGAAGGAATCCTACCAAAAACAAAGATTTTATGCAAGGACTGATGGCGGAAAAGACAAAAGAGCGTTAAGGCGGAAGGACAAGATGCTTTTAGGGGAGCGGAAGTTGTAAAAGTAACAGAACAGCCGGGAAAAGAGCAGGTAAGGGATAGCCTTCAGTTGTCCGGCAAGGCGAAGACGGAATCCGGAGCGGTTCAGGGGGCAAAGACTGAACAAAATAAGGCTTTGACGGCTGAGGAACAACTTTCCACTAAAAGCCAAGACTTATTTAAAGAATCTTCGTCGCTCTCGTAACCATGTGGATTTCCGTATTTCCGAAAAGGGAAAGGAGACGGAATCTTTACAAGGTCAGAGTAACAAGCAATTTACCGTTGTTTTAAGCAATGAAGAAATTGAAAAAATGGCTACAGATAAGAAATTCGAAAGACAACAGTTAAATACTTTGGATCAAACATGAAGTCTATGCTGTTGGCACAGACGAAATGGCAATGATAATGATAATATCAGACCAACGCAGAGGATATTAAAAATATTGCCGTAAAGACTAAGGAAGACGGCACCACATATCTGATTGCCAGCTTGGAAAAAAATGCAAATTCAGCAAGAAAAATTGCGGAAGAGCAGGATAAAAAGCGAGAAGCCAAAAAATTAGAAGAAAAGCAGGAAGCTAAGAGACTGGCAAGGCAAGAAGCGTTAAAGGGGAACGGCAAGACCGATAAGCTGAAAGAAAAACAGACAAGGCGGAAGAACAGGATAACAGTATCGAAGGAAGAAGATCTCTAGAAGGAAAAAATCTTCTATAAAGCGTATAGAGTTCAGGGGCGTACCATTGATGAGTTAATGGAAAATATGAAGAAAGTGGACTGGGCTCTAAAAGTTCCTTATGCGGAATAAGGAGAGTTTCTATATAAAAGGAAGTTTCTGATAGGGAAAAATAAAAATTCCATAACCCATTTATAGAATAGAAAGGCTAGCAATTTTACCAAGGTCTAAAGTTGTATAGTCTTTTCTGTATGGAAAAAGGACTTTATTCTTAAAAATGAATATCGCAAGCCCGAGTATATGGTGTTTTATTTTTAAAAGAAGAAATAACATATACAAAATTCAAATTTATTATTTGCTTATACAAATTTTATTTTGTTTATAATTAAAAGAATCATGCTATACTTCCTCCTTGTAAGGGTTGAACTGTCTTTAGGAGGGAGTATGGCATTTTCATTTTTGATCAGAAAAAGAAAAAGGATGCACTTAGGGAGCTTGCAAAGGAAAGAAAGAGAGGCATTTCTGCAGAGCGGCTGGACAAGGCCAATGAGGAAATTCATCTTCGTCTTTTGCAATCTCCTTGTTTTTTGGAAGCAAACAGTATTTTCTCCTACGTCAGTGTGGAAGGGGGAGGTGGACACAAGAATAATTTTGGAAACGGCACCTGCAGATGGGGAAAAAGAGTTTATGTACCTCGTTGCATTCCCGGAAAAAGAGCATCTGATGGATGCTGTGGAAATCCATAGTATGGATGAACTGGTTCCGGGGAGTTTCGGCATACTGGAACCGAAGCCGGAGCTTCCTTCTTCCGGAGAGAGGAATTTTGACTTGTCATTAATTCCCTGCCTAATGGCGGATAAAAGGGGAGGAAGATTGGGACATAAGCAGAGTTATTATGATCGTTTCTTAGAAAGAAATAGTGGAATTTTATGTTTATGCTTATTCTTCCTTACTTTACGACTCACATTCCTATGGAAAAAACAGATGTTAAAATGGATGCCTTGTTAACAGAAGAAGCGTATCTTGCATTTCACTAGAATCTTTCACAAAATACGAAAATAATTTCTGTAAGAAATGCCAAGTTGTAATCTGTTATAGCTAGTATTAGTGAAGTCAAAAAATTAATTTGTTCCCAAAAAATATTTTTGGTCAGGAGGGGCGAAAATGGGTGTAGAACAAAACAAAATGGAAGAGTTGTTTAAATGGGATGGAAAGCCTGATGTGGCACCTACCATTTCTTTGGCGCTACAGCACTTGGTGGCTATGATTATCGGTTGTGTAACACCGGCGATTATCATCTCTGATGTAGCAGGATTGGAAATCGGACAAAGAATTATCTTGATTCAGGCATCCTTAACCATGTCTGCAGTCTGTACTTTCTTACAGCTCTTTCCCTTGAAGAAGGGTGTATTCGGAGCCGGGCTTCCTATGATTTTAGGAATCAGCTTTGCTTATCTTCCCAGTATGCAGGCCATTGCCAAAGGTCGCGACGGGGTAGGCGCTATCGTTGGGGCAATGATGGTTGGTGGAATCGTTGCTGTTGAGTAGGATTAGTTTGTTAAGGTATTCGTAAATTTTTCCCACCACTGATTACCGGAACTGTAGTATTTACCATTGGCCTTTCTTTATATCCGACAGCGGTAAATTATATGGCCGGCGGAGTAGCGAACAAAATGCAGACTCTTGCTGACAAAGGGATTACCATTAATCCTGCACTGTACTACGGATCTTGGCAGAACTGGCTGGTGGCATTTGTTACCTGATTGCTGTAATGTGCTTTAGTGTCTTTGGTAAGGGTATTTTCAAGTTAGCGTCTATTCTTTTAGGCATGCTTGTAGGATATCTTGTGGCTCTTGGTTTTGGAATGATTACCTTTGACAAAATTGGAACCGCTTCTTGGTTTGCACTTCCTCACTTCCTGCCATTTGGTGTTTCTTTCAATGCACCTGCTTGTATTTCCATCGGTTTGCTTTTTGCCATTAACTCCATTCAGGCTATCGGTGATTTTACAGCAACTACTATGGGTGGATTTAACAGAGAGCCCAGTGATGATGAGTTGCGTGGCGGAATTATTGCCTACGGTGCTACAAACTTCCTGACAGCATTCTTTGGAGGACTTCCTACAGCAACATATTCTCAGAATGTAGGTATTGTAATTTCCAATAAGGTAGTAGCAAGAAGGGTATTTGCAACTACAGGTGTATTTATTTTGATTTGTGGACTGTGCCCTAAGTTCTCTGCATTACTTACCACTATTCCTCAGTGTGTTTTGGGAGGAGCTACCATTACTGTATTCTCTACCATTGCGATGACCGGAATTAAGTTGATTACTCAGGAACCGTTAACCGCTCGTCTCTACTACAGTAGTAGGTCTTGCAGCAGCTATCGGAGTGGGTATTGCGCAGGCTCCTGCATCCTTGGAACTGTTCCCGACTTCTTTCACTATGATTTTCGGAAAGTCTCCTGTAGTTTTGGCAACCATTATTGCAGTATTCTTAAATATGTATTGCCAGGAAGAGAAAAAGCGTAATTTCAATAGATAAAAGGGTTGTAAAATCAAAATAATAAATAGGTTTTCGGCAATATAGGTCTAAATTTGGGGCACGCTCTCGCTAGCTTCGCCACGTATCGGATACTAAGCGAAAAACTGCGATTCTCTTGTTTTTCGCAAGTACCGACGGGCTCAGACTACCCCTCATTTAGACCTCATATTGCTCGAGAAACTATTTTGATTTTTGACAGCTCTTTTTGTGAGATTAATTTTCTCTTTAGAAATACCGTTAATATCTAGCCTATTCATTTCTAAAAAGAAACAGTTTGTAAAATCAATAGATTATGTACATGCCATATAGGTCTAAAAGAAGGGCAATCTGATATTTGTGACAGACCGCTCGAAGCGAAGGACTGCAAAAATCAATAATTGAAGCGAATGATGCAGTGTGGGTCTATAATAGGGGCAATCTGAGCCCGTCAGTACTCACTGAAAGCGCAGCGAAGCTTGAAGTTAGTACTGTTACGGAAGGAGGTGAAGGAAAGCGTGCCCCAATTATAGACCCACACTGCATCAGAGCGCATTCTAATAATGAGTGCAGTCCTTCACTACGCAGGGTGAAGCTAGAGAGTGCGTGTCCTGAATTTAGACCCATATTGTTTAGGAAAACTACTGCAGATTTTTACAGCTCCTTTTTCTATATGGCATAATAACCGACTCTATTTTAGGAGGGCTGCTAAGCTCCTCCGCAGCTCTGCCTAAAGTAGCATTTTTCTCCTTACGAATCGGATGGATAAAAGCAACGAGTAGGAGTGAGAGACCTGACGGGACAAGTTTATGATTTTGTAGAAAAATACTTTCTTCCCCATTGCCGTATAGGCTATCCCCAGTAAGGGGCAGAGAGGAGACGAGATGCGCGAATCTGATGCGTCCTGCCGTAGCCAGCTGAAGCACCAGAAGAGAATAGTTTTTCTCCGGAAAATATTTTAAAACATTAAAAATAACTTAGCGCTTCCTGCCCTTTTTGAAAATCCACGGTTCTCAGCATTTTTCTTCTACTCTGCAATAGGCGCAGATATGGCAAAAGGCATAATCAAATTTTTCTTTTTCGCTCTCATGAAGTCGTCTGAATCCGGAACATGACCGAGGGAAAATTCGGGATTTCCCTGACAAAAGCCAGATAGCTTTTTGGATACGTCCCTCCTTCATATCCTTGTTTAAAATCGATGCAGCCAAACGATTCTTCGCCAGAAGAATCAAACCGCTGGTATCCAAGTCCAATCTGTGGATAAAGTGGCAAACAAAAGAAGATGCAGAAGTATTCTGCATCTGATAAAAAACTACTGGCACAGCTAAAGTCTTTTCAAAATGTCCGGGAGAGGGATGACAGGGTAGTCCTGCCGGCTTGTTTAGGAGGAGGATATCCCGGTCTTCATAAACAATGGCCAAAGGAAAGTCATAAGGCGGAGCACTGTTCTCGTCCTCCGCGGGAAGGTAGACAGACAAGCAATCGCCCTCCGCCAAATGATCCACGGTAAAGGCCCATTGACCATTTTTTTCAATCCCGTAATGCTCCCTTTCCGCCTCAAAAAAATGAACTCTCTTTAAAGCGGAAAGCAGTGTTTTGGTATAACCCTGTTCCAGAAGAAAAGCTTCAATCGTCTTATCTGCAAAGTCTTTCGGAACGGTATAGGTAAAAAGAGTAGGAATACTCATGCTTTAAAAGGAAAAGGTTTCTGCCAAAGGAAGCCAGAGCTCATCCTTTTCGGATAGAAGAAGAGGACTGCCGTCTTCCATAGCGTAAACCGTCTTTTTTCGCATTTCCGGCATAAGTCCCTGTAACTCGCCACTGAATGCCGATGCTTGGGTCATTCCATGCCAGACCGCCTTCGTCTCCGGGGTGGTAGAAGTCTGTTACCTTATAGGCAAATTCCGCGGTATCGGAAAGAACCAGGAAGCCATGGGCGAAGCCCTCCGGAATATAGAACATCTTTTTATTTTCTTCACTAAGGGTAATGCCGAAATGCTTACCGTAAGTTTTACTGTTCTTTCTTAAGTCTACAGCCACATCATAAACTCTTCCTTTTAATACGCGAACAAGCTTTCCCTGGGGATATTGCTTTTGAAAATGTAGACCTCGTAACACACCCTTTACAGACATACTCTGATTGTCCTGCACAAAGCGAAGATTAAGACCCTGCTCCCGGAAATCTCTTTTCATTGTAGCTCTCACAAAATAGCCTCTGGAATCTTGATGGATGGTGGGAGTGATAATACATAATCCCTCAATGTCCGTTCTTTCTACCTGAATCTGTCCCATGAAATTAATCCTTTCTCTATCCCAATAAATTAAGAAATGAATAGTTCTTTTTCTAACTATAAAAACTTGAAATCACATGGATATTTTAACATAAAAATTTTTTCACATAATACTTATTATTTAATGCTCCGATATATATACTGTAACAAGAATAAAAACAAAAACTTACTACTAAACATCTCTTCCTTAGGAGAGGACATAGGTCTTCGACTGTAACAGCCAGGCAAAAATTCAGTCCGAAAGACAAGAAAAAGGCGAAAGATTATTTTTCTCTGCCGGGAAGAAGATTAGCATAGGACAGGGAGGTTCTGGGCATGCCGAAATCAGAGGATATTACTATGGTTATTCAACACAATGTGCAGCTAACAACGCTTACAGAAACCTTTCTTCTAACGCAAGTAACGGACAGAAGAACTTAGAGAAGCTTTCTTCCGGATATAGAATCAACCGTTCTGCAGATGATGCAGCAGGTCTTGCTATTTCCGAGCAGATGCGTTCCAAGATTAACGGTCTTGATCAGGCTACTTCCAACGCAAACGATGCAATCGGCTTAATCCAGACTGCTGAAGGTGCTTTAACAGAGACTCACTCCATGTTACAGCGTATGGTAACTCTGGCTACTCAGTCCGCTAACGGAACTTACAACTCTACAGCTCGTACAGCTATCGGAGAAGAGGTTACCGCTTTAAAGGCAGAGCTGAACAGAATTGCTTCTACCACTGACTACAACGGCGTGAAGCCATTAGCTGCTACAGCTACAGCTGCTTCTCAGCTGAAGATCCAGGTACAGATTGGACCAACTGCATCTGAGACTTTAGATATTGCCACCACCAACATGAACACAAGTAAGCTTGGTGTAAAGGATATTTCCGTATCTACTGTATCTAAGGCTAACTCTGCGATTACAGCTATTAACTCTGCAATCAACAAGGTATCTACTCACAGAGCTAAGCTTGGAGCATCTCAGAACCGTCTTGAGCACACCATCAACAACCTTAAGACTACAAACGAGAACATGACTGCAGCTGAGTCCAGAATCCGTGATACGGATATGGCCAAGGAAATGGCAGCATTTACTAAGAATAACATTCTTAACCAGGCTGCTCAGTCTATGCTTGCACAGGCTAACCAGCAGCCATAGGGAGTTCTTTTCTCCTTAGATAAGATTTTATAAAATTTTTAAGACTGTTAGGGCAGAAAGAAAAAGAAGGAGCGAGGTTCATCAGCTTCTTCTCTTTTTTCTCCTGGCGGAGTCCACCTAAAAAGAATGGACGATTTTGTCCAGAAAAGGCTGCCATAGCTTGTTTATGGTGACTTCTTTTTATTTTCCTGCAGCTCTTATTGTAATGAAGAAGGCGTAAAAGCGCATAAAACAGTTAGATGGAACTAACTTTCAGTATTTTTAAAAACATTTTCAAAATCCGTTGACAAGGACAAAAAAAGCGATTATAGTATGCCATGTTGATAGTAATTATCACTTTTGTTTTTAGAAGCCCCAGGAACTTTTTAAAGACAAAGCAATAAAAAGAAAGGACGGCTGATGAATTATTCACGACAGCGTGCAGAGGTACTGGATCAGATTAGGGAGCATGAAGACCATCCTACTGCAGATGTAATATTTGCAGAGCTACTCCAAAAGGATCCCAGCATCAGTTTGCAGCAACGGTATATCGGAACTTGAAAGTTACTTTGGATTTAGGAGAAATTCGAAAACTTAGCTTTCTGTATCAGGAGCAGATCGTCTCGATCCTACCGTAAAACCCCATTATCACTTTGTAGGCGAGAGATGCGAAGGTTTATGACATTCCTGTGAAGGTTGCGGAAGCACTGATTCTGAGGCGGAAATGTATATTCCGGGGAGCCATTACAGGTCATGATTTGGTGTTCTGAGGAATATGTGATGAATGTGGGAGCTTGAGGGCTCCTGGATCTCACAAAAATAAGTTGAGTTTGAGCATTTGCCTTAGGCGGAAAAGAGAGAAGTTATGAAGACTTGGGTTTGTTCAGTATGTGGTTATGTGTATGAGGGAGAGACTGCTCCCTGAGAGGTATCCGTATGTAAGGCTAGCAGCGACAAGTTCGTTGAGCAGAGCGGAGAGCTTACATGGGCAGCAGAGCATGTAATCGAGAAGCTAAGGATGTTTCCGAGGATATCAAGAAGGATTTAAGAGCTAACTTCGAGGGAGAGTGCTGTGAGGTTGGTGGGCGTACCTTGCTATGAGTAGAGCAGCATGGAGAGGGATATCCCTGAGGTTGGTGATTACTACAGACAGGCTGCTTTTCGAAGAGGCAGATCACGCATCTCGTTTTGCAGAGCTTTTAGGAGAGCTGTATCTTCTTCCACTAAGGAGAATCTTATGGCTCGTGTAAAGGCAGAGAACGGTGCTACTGCAGGTAAGGGTTGACCTTGCGAAGAGAGCTAAGGCTCAGGATTTGGATGCTATCCACGATACTGTTCATGAGATGGCTCGACGAGGCTAGACACGGTAAGGCATTCCAGGGTCTGTTGAAGAGATACTCAGCTAATCACAACAGTCGGTAGACTGCTAGTGCTTGCCCTTTCGATATTTGGAGAAAGGACAGCAGATTGTACAAAGGAAAAACTTGTCTTATAGCTATTATAAAATACTTTTGTAATAGCGCAGGTTGAGTCTTGAAACAGAGGAGGAGCGCTCCTCTGTTTCTATATTAAGACAGGTGAGTATGCTTGTCGGGAAAGGAGAGTAGTATGGCAAATTATAAGGGAACAGAAACAGAGAAGAATTTATGGACAGCCTTTGCAGGAGAGTCTCAGGCAAGAAACAAGTACACCTATTTTGCTTCTCAGGCAAAGAAGGACGGTTATCAGCAAATCGCGGCAATCTTAGAGGAAACTGCAGCCAATGAGGAATACCACGGAAAGATGTGGTTTAAGGAGCTGGCAGGACTTGGCGGCGGAATCGGAAATACCCAGGAGAACTTGAAGGCGGCAGCTGCCGGTGAGCATTATGTGTGGACCGATATGATATAAGACTTTTTGCAGAAGTAGCGGCAGAGGAAGGCTTCCAGGAGCTTGCAGCAAAAGTTCCGTCTTGTTGCTCAGGTTGAGAAGACTCATGAAGAGCGTTTCTTACAGCTTTTACAGGGAATCTTGGATGATACCACCTTTAAGGCTGAGCAGCCTACCCTGTGGCACTGCAGAAACTGCGGTTTCATCTATGAGGGAGAGGAAGCACCTGAGACTTGCCCATGCTGTAATCATCCTAAGGCTTACTTCGAGCGTAAGGCTGACAACTATTAAAAAGCACTTCAACTGAAAGAAAAGTACAGAAATTCTATTCAGTAAAAGTAAGCATTCAGTTTTAGTAAATCCACAGTCTTTTCCATAAAAAGAGGGAGAGACTTGTGGATTTTTTTATGTGCGGAATATTCCTATCTTATGTGGACAAAAATGAATTGTGTGAAACTTGAAAAATTAATACTTTTTTCATTGTGGGGAGGGAAAATCCGTGAAAGCTTGTAGGATTACAATACATATGTTACATCACAACTAAATAATAAAACGGAAGCACCTGTCTTGTGTTAAAGTTAGATCACCACAAAATAACAAACATAAGGAGGGCTTCCGCTATGGCTACTATAACACAAGATATGCGTCAGACTATCGCTCATTCATTATTCTGAAAAATATGGGGCATCAAAGGTTGCAACAGAAGTATCGTGTTAACTCGACAGTATATCTATCGCTGGCGTAATCGATATAACGGCTCTATTGATTCATTACGAAATCAATCTCGCCGTCCACATCATCATCCTAACCAGCACACTTTAGAAGAGCCAGTTAATTGCTGATATGCGCCGAAGAAATCCCTATACAGGACTTGTTGTCTTCTGCGGTAAAGCTCATGCAAAGAGGCTATAAACGCTCTATAGCAGGGCTTTATCGTATTCTTCGAAGGCAAGGAATTATGGCTGATAAACTTCCCTAATCCCAAGTATGATTCCAAAGCCCTACGAGCAAATGCATTACCCTCGGAGAGCGTATCCAAATTGATGTAAAAATTCGTTCCTGCTGTATGCTTAGTGAATGAAGCAAAAAGGGCAGAAATTCTATCACACACTGCTGCTGATGAGTTCTCTCGATGGCGATATGTAGAAGCTTTTTGACGAGCACAGCACCTATTTCTCTGCTGTGTTTCTTGAGCATCTCATTAAAGCATTCCCTATGCCTATAGAGTGTGTACAAACAGATAATGGAGCAGAGTTCACTAAACGATTCACTTCCACTAAAGAAGAGAATCTAACGCTATTCCAAAAACGTCTAAAAGAACATGGAATTCGTCATAAGCAAATACGCCCATTTACTCCAAGACATAACGGCAAAGTGGAACGCAGTCACCGTAAAGACAATGAAAGATTCTATGCTGCACACACCTTCTATTCCTAGACTTTTCAAAACACCACAGCTATACAATAGAAGTGATTACAACTGTTTCCTATGAGACCTTTAGGATGGAAATCCCCTAGTACCATCCTAAAGGAATTTATTCAGTGGGGTGTAACATATGTTTGACAAACCTACATGGGGAGGGAAAATCCGTGAAAGCTTGCATTGACGGAAGGAACAGTTTAGGCTAGACTCTAAGCTTAGGGATGAGTCCCTAAGACTGCTGTTTTCTCAAGAAAAATGAAAGAAAAAGGAAGATGGCAAAAGAGCGTTTTGTATAGAGAGAATTAGATATAGAGAAAAGAGGCGTTGCGATGAAAAAAGTATGGTTTTATTAATTCTGGACGGCTACGGAGATCGGAAGAGTAAAGAGGTACTCGCTATCGCGCTGGCGAAACACGCCGTGATGGATCATTTGAAAAGGATTATCCTGTGGAAGGACAGGCTCTGATCTGGTTGTGGTCTTCCCCTGACGGTCAGATGGGAAATTCCGAGGTAGGACACATGAACATGGGCGCGGCAGAATTGTTTATCAGAACGATCCCGTATTTCCAAGGCTATTCAGGATGGAGATTTTTGAAAATGCTGCCTTAAAGGGTGCTGTAGAGCATTGCAAGAAAAGGATTCCGCCTTGCATTTTATGGGACTTTTGTCCGATGGAGGAGTACACTCTACATTGAACATATTTATGGACTTTGGAGCTGGCAAAGCGTGTCGGTCTGAAGAAGGTTTACCTTCATGCCTTTTGATGGAAGGATACTCCTCCCGATTCGGAAAGCATTTCTTATGCAGATTGAAAAAGAAAATGGGAAATCGGTGTGGGAGAAGTAGCGTATTGCCGGAAGATACTATGCCACTGGATAGAGACAAAAACTACGACAGAGTGGAGAAGGGCTTACTCAAGGATGACCAAGGAATCGGAGAGAAGGCAGCATCCGCAGAGGAGGCTATCAGCGCTTCTTACGCCAAGGAGGTTTTTGATGAATTCGTATTACCTACGGTAATCGAGAAAAACGGAGAGGCTCATCTTATTTCTGACGGAGATGCTTGTATCTTCTTTAACTTCCGTCCGGATAGAGCAAGAGAAATCTGTCATTGCTTCTGTGATGATGATTTTAGCTTTTTGACCGAGGAGCCGTAGAAAGAGCTATACTTTGTTTGTTTCACTGATCTGATGACCCACCATTCCTAATAAGGAAGTGGCTTCCCATAAGGAAGAGATTTCCAATACCTACGGAGAGTATCTGTCCTCCTTGGGAAAGACCCAGCCTGTATTGCGGAAACGGAGAAATATGCCCATGTTACCTTCTTCTTTAACGGAGAAAGCAGAGCCCTTTAGTGGAGAGGATCGTATCCTGGTTCCTCTCCCAAGGATGTGGCAACCTATGATTTAAAGCCGGAAATGAGCTGCTGCACGGTAACGGAGAAGCTATGCAGGCTATTCGTTCCGCAAATATGATGCGATTGTGGCAAACTTTGCCAATCCGACATGGTAGGACATACCGTGTTCTCCTGCAGCCATCTAAAGCTATTGAAGTGGTGGATGAGTGTGTGGGAAAAGTTGTTGAGGCCGTGCAGGAAGTGGGAGGTAATCTCTTTATTCTGGCCGATCACGGAAATGCGGATATGATGGTGGACGAGAAGACGGGAGAACCCTATACCGCCCATACTACCAATCCTGTACCCTTCATTCTTGTGGCAGCGGACAAGACTTTAAAGCTGAAGGAAGGGGGATGTCTTGCGGATGTAACCCCCACACTTTTGGATTTGATGGGTATTCCAAAGCCGAAGGAAATGACGGGAAAGAGCCTGCTGGAGAAGTAAGGATGCTAGAGTAGCTGGAAGGAGTTATTCATGAAAATAGGAATCTGTACAGATTCCGGATCGGGAATACGGAAGGAAGAAAGTGAGAAATTCGGGATTACTGTAGTTCCCATGCCCTTCCGAATGGGAGATCAGGAGTACTTTGAAGGAATAAATATGAGTCGGGAGCTTTTCTTTGAAAAGCTGGCAGAGGGGGAGGAAGTTTCCACTTCCCAGCCCTCTATGGAAAGTCTGATGAAGGCCTGGGATGCCCTGCTTTTGGAAAATGATGAAATTGTTCATGTTCCTTTAAGCTCAGGGCTTTCCGGTTCCACTCAGACGGCTCTGATGCTTTCACAGGAAGAACCCTATTTGGACAGAGTATTTGTTTCGGATAGCAGAGGGGTTTCGGTTACCCAGAGAATGCACTGCCTTTTTGCCAAGGAATTGGCGGAGAAGGGATATACCGGAAAGGCTATACAGCATCTTTTGAATTCCATTGCGGAAGATAACGGCATTTATATCGGTGTGAGTACCTTGAAGTATCTCAGTGGGAGGCAGATAACTCCGGTTGCCGCAGCCATCGGTAGTCTCTTGCAGATTAAACCGGTTTTGTCCATTAATAAGGGAGGGAAGCTGGACTCCTTTAAGAAGGTAAGAACAGAAAGACAGGTACGGGAAGCCATTATTGAAGGTTTAAAGGACAGTCTGGAACGGCTGGGAGATCCGAGGCAAAGAAAGTCCTATATTGCCGTAGCGTATACGGGACAATCCACCCAGGCAGAGGTTTTCGTGCACAGCTTGCGGAGACCTTCCTGAATCGTTATGGGGAAGAGATGAGTTTCTCCTGTCCTTACTGATATCCCGTCATATTGAGAGAATGGTCTGGCGCCGCGGTGATTAAGCGTCCGGATGCTTTGGAAAATATTAGCTTGGGAGCAGTGATTTCAAACTGCTCTCCATTTGTTTTGATGAGAATTTCTCCCAGCTTTGCGGTTTCCAAAGGAAAGAGACGATACTCTGACAGTTTTCCACAGTGTTTTTGTGGAGGATGTCCGTAGCGATTCTTCTTCCATAGGAAAATAAAGCAAATTTCGCTTGGGTTTCAGACAGAAAACTTGGGCAGGAGGAGGTCTTGAGCCGTGATGTGCGAGTTTTAAAACATCGACTATGGGAGATACTTCCGCTTCCCTGCACTTTTCCAATAAAGCTTCCTCAGCCTCCTTAGGCACTATCTCCGTGAAAAGCATACGAAAATGCCCATACTCCAAAAGACAGTACTATGGAGTGAGCATTGGCTTCTTCTATATAGGAAGCATCATTGGGGTAAAAACAACGGATATGAAGCTGATGGCCCTTAGCATCGGGCCATCCTTTTTGTCGTAGCAGTATTTTCTGATATGCCATTATCTTTCGTAGGAGACAGATCTGTTCGGACAAGTTCATCTCCCTTCTGCCAATAGAGAAATCTGCCCGTGATTGTAAGCCAAACGCTGTAACAAGTCATAGCGATGATCACTCTAAGGCGGAGGGTAGGAAAGGATTAAATGGATAGGCCTATGGAGGGATCTTTTTCCAGGAGAGCCTGTAGTCCGCTGATATGATCCCGGTCACACTGGGTGAGGAGGGCATAGTCGATGTGCTGAATCTCTTGGCCTTTACAATAGGGAAAAGAAAATCTGTTCCGAAATAAGTTCTTACTCGTGGAGCCGTTGTCGATGGTGAAAACCAGATTTCTTTTCGAAGAACAAAGCTGTCACCCCACCTACATCCAGTGGCAGCAATTTCCAGCTCCTTAGGGCTTAGGCAGGTAGAGCGGAAGGGAGCAAAAAGCCAAGGGAGTAAAAGGACAAGAAAATATGATACACTCTGCAAAAGACAGGGGCGTAAAAGTCTTCTTTTCGAGCTTTGGAAAAGAAAGTTTTTGTTTTGGGAAAGGAAAAGAGGAGGTAGAGAACAAGAAAATAGAATATCACCGAGAGCACTGGCATCTTCCCAAGGAGAATCTGAGAAAAGGGGAGAGCAAGGCTCTTTTCTATGAAAAGGTGAAATAATTGAAACAGGCGATTTACAAGGAATCGGGAGGAAATGCTAAGAAGACGGAGGAGTAGAAAGTCTTGCTCCGGCAGATAGGAAAGAAGGATAGAAATTGCTCCAAGAAGAAAGAAAAAGGGAAGGAGCGGGAGTAGAAGCAGGTTTAATAAGGAGCATATAGCGGAAAGGAGAACTGGATTAAGGAAAACAGGGGAGCAGAGCCAGATAAAAAGGAAACTGCCGAAAACGATGGGGAAGAGTAGAGAGAAAGCAGGGATAAGTTTAGGAAAGAAAAGAGGAAGTCCGAGATATTGAACTTATACTTGTTTGCTAATCTTGAAAGGACTTTCTCCTTTTTCGAACTGTTTTTCCGGGACGTTCTTCAAAAGGAAGAAAAACAAAGAGGGTGAAGAAGGAACACTGCATTCCGACGGAATAGAGGGAGTATAGTCACAGTAGAAACAGAAAAGGCGAAGGAAAGCTGGAGAGAGGTCTTTTTCCTTTTCCCAGCTGTATGGCGGCAAACGAGAAAAAGCATGAAAAAGAGCCCGAAAGGCGGAGGGGAAGAACCGTAAAAAGAAAATAGGAAAACAAGAAGAGTGAGGGTAAGAGAGAAAGTGGGAGGAGAGCTTTGCTGAAGGAGCTGTAGAAAACTCCTCCCAAAAGAGATAGATGTCATGATATGGCCAGAATGTGGGATATACCGCACTTTGATAGAGGCTCTTTTCGGATAAAGTCATTCCTGGAGCGTTCTCCCAAGAAAAGACTTTTTCAAAAGGCTGCCGTCCTTCCGGATAAAAGCATATCTATTCTGTCCAAGGCTTTGTTTTAGGGTAAACATCTCTTGGCAAAGGAGAGGACTCTCCTTGGATAAGCTCTATGGTATCTGGCTTGAAATACTCCGGAAATTCCCTCTCCCTTATAATAGTGGGTAAGAGAAAACTCTCCTTCGTTGCTGGCAGGGTTAAGTTCTAAAAAATGGCCTTTTACAGAGCAAATCTGCCCCGGGAGCAGAAGAGGCGTAGAGCCTTCACCGCGGAGTCCTTCTGGATATAGCATCAGTTTTTGAAAGTGAAGGTCATTTCTTTTTGATATTTTTCTTTCTTCTGTAAAGAAGAATCTCTAAAGCGGTGTCCGTGATAAGGAGCCAAGAATAATCTTGCATTTCTTTTCCTGCTCCTCGATATACAGTACTTTGCCTCTTAGAACAGCCTGTAGGGGAAGGATATAGCCTATGCTTTCTCTTTCCGCCCGAAAACGATGATTTACGGAATAGAAGTTTAGCATAAACATAGCCAGGCATGGAGGGAACTAAAAATAGCTGATATTTCTTTTGCTTGAAAAGAAATAGGAGAGAAACAGTAGGAAAAAGAGGAGAAGGAAAACGGTAGGAAAAGGGAATTTCAGGAGAAAGTATTAATTCTCCCAAAAGGGCAAAGAGAGCCAAAAAGAATAGGGGCGGGAAAGAAACATAGTGTGCTCCTTGGATAGAAGAAGTTAAGGAAATATCATAGATAGTGAATAGCCCAGAATGCAAAAAGAATATAAAATGAATGCAAAATGAATGCGAAAAGAAAAGTTAGCGCGTGGAAGCCGTAAAGAAAATATTGAATATAAAAAGATATTTTCCTCATCCTGAGTCCCAAAGCCGAAAAGTAATACTCAAAATAGAGGAGTCTTTTTGTGCAGTTTACTGCATCTTGTTTACAGCTGTGTAAATCTGAGAAATCTTACGAGAAGCGTTATTAGCCTTGTAGATACCCCTTGCTACGTGCCATTGCAATCTTCTTCTGTGCCTTAACCAGCATGGTCTCGGCAGTTGCCTTGTCACCGGCCTCTACAGCAGTGAAAACCTTCTTCATGTAAGTCTTTACTTCGGAACGGATTGCCTTATATCTTTCATTTCTGTGCCGCTACCTGAATTCTCTTTTTTGCAGATTTGATATTTGCCATGATTAAAACCCTTTCTTCCATAAGACTTTCCTGCCGCGGAAAACAAAAATCCTATGGGAACAAAATAGAATGTATTCTTGTATTCTCTCTTGTTTTCAAATATCTGGACACGGACAGTTTGAAAACATACGCAACAATAATAGCGAAAAGCGGTAGAACTGTCAAGGCGTGTATGCAGAAAAATAAAGGAAATACTGTAGGATTACAATACATATGTTACATCACAACTAAATAATAAAACGGAAGCACCTGTCTTGTGTTAAAGTTAGATCACCACAAAATAACAAACATAAGGAGGGCTTCCGCTGTGGCTACTATAACACAAGATATGCGTTTTAGACTATCGCTCATTCATTATTCTGAAAAATATGGGGTATCAAAGGCTGCAATGAAGTATCGTGTTAATCGACAGTATATCTATCGCTGGCGTAACCGATATAACGGCTCTATTGATTCATTACGAAATCAATCTCGCCGTCCACATCATCATCCTAACCAGCACACTTTAGAAGAGCTAAAGTTAATTGCTGATATGCGCCGAAAAAATCCCTATACAGGACTTGTTGTCTTCTGGGTAAAGCTCATGCAAAGAGGCTATAAACGCTCTATAGCAGGGCTTTATCGTATTCTTCGAAGGCAAGGAATTATGGCTGATAAACTTCCTAATCCCTAAGCATGTTCCAAAGCCCTACGAGCAAATGTATTACCCGGAGAGCGTATCCAAATCGATGTAAAATTCGTTCCTGCTGTATGCTTAGTGAATGAAGCAAAAGGGCAGAAATTCTATCAATACACTGCTATTGATGAGTTCTCTCGATGGCGATATGTAGAAGCTTTTGACGAGCACAGCACCTATTCTTCTGCTGTGTTTCTTGAGCATCTCATTAAAGCATTCCCTATGCCTATAGAGTGTGTACAAACAGATAATGGAGCAGAGTTCACTAAACGATTCACTTCCACTAAAGAAGAGAATCTAACGCTATTCCAAAAACGTCTAAAAGAACATGGAATTCGTCATAAGCAAATACGCCCATTTACTCCAAGACATAACGGTAAAGTGGAACGCAGTCACCGTAAAGACAATGAAAGATTCTATGCTCACACCTTCTATTCCTTTGAAGACTTTTTCAAAACAATTACAGCTATACAACAGAAGGGATTACAATCTGTTTCCTATGAGACCTTTAGGATGGAACTCCTAGTACCATCCTAAAGGAATTTATTCAGTGGGGTAAATATATGTTTGACAAAACCTCATGTATGCAGAAAAATAAAGGAAATACTGAGATAAAATATAGTATAAATACAGGGTTAAATACAGGAAAAAGCATTTTTGTGGAAAAATCTTCCTTCTTATGGTATAGTTCCGAATGATTCTATTGCATGAAAGATAAGTTTTATGGGAATTCCTAGGAAATACATTAGATTTAGGAAAGGAAAAACCCTATTCATTCTTTATAGGAGACAGGATGGAAAAAATTAAGCAAGAGCGAATTCGCAATTTTTGTATTATCGCCCATATCGATCACGGAAAATCCACTTTGGCGGATCGTATTATTGAAAAGACAGGCACCTTGACGGAAAGAGAAATGCAGTCTCAGGTTCTGGACAACATGGACATTGAGCGGGAACGAGGGATTACCATCAAATCCCAGACTGTTCGTATTGTCTATAAGGCGGAGGATGGGGAGGAATACATTTTCAATCTTATCGATACTCCCGGGCACGTGGACTTCAACTATGAGGTAAGCCGTGCATTGGCGGCCTGTGACGGTGCTATTTTGGTGGTGGATGCCACACAGGGAATTCAAGCCCAGACTCTGGCCAATACCTACCTGGCTTTAGATCACAACCTGGAAATTATTCCTGTCATCATAAAGTAGACTTACCCTCTGCGGATCCGGATTTGGTAGCCCATGAAATCGAGGATGTTATAGGAATTGAAGCTTTGGATGCCCCCCGGATTTCAGCTAAAACCGGCTTAAATGTGGAAGCAGTGCTGGAAGCGGTGGTAAAGCGTCTTCCTCCTCCCGACGGTTCCATAGAGAACCCCTTGCAGGCACTGGTTTTTGACTCCTTATACGATAGCTATAAGGGGGTTATCATTTTCTGCAGAATAAAGGAAGGCAGTGTGAAAAAGGGCAGCAATATCCGCTTTATGGCCACCGGTGCGGAATTTACCGTAACAGAGGTGGGAACCTTTGCGCCGGGACAGTTTATTCCGGGAGAGGAGCTGACCCCCGGTATGGTAGGCTATATTACCGCATCCATAAAAAATATCCGGGATGCCCGGGTGGGTGATACGGTCACCACTGTGGATCATCCTGCGAAGGAAGCTCTTCCCGGTTATAAGAAGGTGCAGTCCATGGTGTACTGCGGGATTTATCCCTCCGACAGCCAGAAGATCCGGATCTTCGGGATGCTTTGGAAAAAGTTTTACAGTTAAATGATGCACTTCTGACTATGAGGCGGAAACCTCTGCGGCTTTGGGCTTCGGCTTCCGTTGCGGATTTTTAGGTCTACTGCATTTGGATGTGGTACAGGAAAGATTGGAAAGAGAGTACGATTTGGATCTGGTAACCACGGCACCCTCCGTTATTTACCATGTGTATAAGACGGACGGATCCATGATGGAGCTGACCAACCCTTCCAATTTGCCGGATCCTGCGGAGTGCCCATATGGAAGAGCCCATTGTGGAGGCGGAAATTATGGTGACCTCGGAATTTGTGAAGCTATCATGACTCTTTGTCAGGAGCGAAGAGGAATCTATAAAAGTACGGAATACATTGATCAGACCAGAGCGGTTTTAAAGTATGACTTACCCTTAAACGAGATTATCTATGATTTCTTTGATGCCTTAAAGTCCAGAAGCCGGGGCTATGCAAGCTTCGACTATGAATTAAAGGGCTATCAGGAAGGGAAGATGGTAAAGCTGGATATTTTGGTAAACAAGCAGCAGATTGATGCCCTTTCCTTCATTGTCCATGCAGGATCTGCCTACGAGAGAGGAAAGAAAATGTGCGAAAAGCTGAAGAATGAAATTCCCAGACAGCTTTTTGAAATTCCCATTCAGGCGGCAATCGGAGGGCATGTGGTGGCAAGAGAAACCGTGAAAGCCCTTCGAAAGGACGTTCTGGCCAAGTGCTACGGCGGAGATATTTCCCGAAAGAAGAAGCTTTTGGAGAAGCAGAAGGAAGGAAAGAAGCGTATGAGGCAGTTCGGTAACGTGGAAATTCCCCAAAGTGCCTTCATGTCCGTGCTAAAGCTGGATGAAGACTAAGGGGGAGAATTTTTATCCGCTACCGGGAAGGGAAAATGTTGAAAATATAAAAATGAGAGATAAAACAGCATTTTTCCCATATATCTTGAAACAATATTAATAATAGTAAGAAAAGTAGACGAGAATAATAGGAGGAGTAAGAAGATGGCAAAGAACTTGGATTACGCAAACATTGGGTTCGGTATATCATAAAACCGATAAGCGCTACATTTCCTATTGGAAGGAGGGAGCTTGGGATGCAGGCTGTCTTAGCGAAGACAGCAATGTGGTTCTCAATGAGTCCGCAGGAATTTTTGCAGTACTGCCAGCAGGTGTTTGAAGGCTTAAAGGCTTTATCGCTGGAAGGATGGCTCCATCGTCTGCTTCCGTCCGATTTGAACGCGGAAAGAATGTTTCATTCCGCCGAGTTTTTGGAGATGCCGGGACTTTCCTAAGGAGCGTTTCTTAAAGGCTCTGGATGAAACGGTAAAAGCCAATGCGGATTGGGTTCCTCCCCATGGTTCCGGAGCAACGCTGTATATCCGTCCCTATGAATTTGCCTCCGGCATCGTCATCGGGGTAAAGCCTGCGGATGAGTATACCTTCCGTATTTTTACTACACCGGTTGGCCCGCTCTTATTTTGAGGGGGGAGCGGTACCCATCGCTCTGATGATTTCCGATTTTGACCGGGCGGCTCCCCATGGAACCGGAGCAGTTAAGGCGGGATTGAACTATGCCATGAGCTTACATTCCCATGAAATTGCGGTGGAAAAGGGATTTACGGAAAATCTCTATCTGGATGCGGGAAAGGGAGTTTGTGGAAGAAACCGGTGAGCCAATGTGCTTTTCGTGGATGAGAAAGACCGTTTGGTGGTACCTAAGTCCGATTCTATTCTGCCTTCCATTACCAGAAAATCCTTGATTTATGTGGCAGAGCATATTCTTCACATTCCGGTGGAGGAGAGAGCTGTCCGTTTGGAGGAGCTGAAAGGTCTTTTTGAGGAGTGCGGACTTTGCGGTACCGCAGCAGTAATTTCTCCGGTAGGGTAAAAATTCAGAATCACGAGGGAAGAAATTTGCTTCCCCAGCGGTATGGAAAAAGCCCGGAAAGATTATGGAAGAATTGTATAGAACTCTTAGTGCTATACAAAATGGAGAAATGGAAGCTCCCGGAGGGCTGGATTCGCCATATTCAGTAAGGAAAGGCCTCACAGGGACGTGAAAGGAAGACCGGACAAAGCATATTTTTAGAGGGATGGAAAGCTTATTTTGTAGGGACGGCCTTCTAAAAATAAATATTAAAGGAAGAAAAATGGAAAAAGAAAGAAGAAGAAAGAGGGAATAGGATCAGTTGCATTCTTAATCGTGATAGCTTCTATTCAGGCTATTCTGTTTTTATTTTTGCTTTTAGTCTATATCCGAACCTCCTACAGGAGGTCCATGGTGGGGATTACACTGGATCAGAAAAAGTCATATATCCAGCTGACTGTGAATTTGGGTGCAGGATCTGGATGATTTACATGATGCTTTGCCGAAAGAGCAGGCGGAAAAGCTTTTCCGACAAAGCATTGACCAGCATTATTATGGAGAAAACAGTTATATCTGGGTGAAAAAGATTTTGAATTATGAGGGAGGGGACAACTATGCCGTTACCCTTATGCACCCCAAAGATAAGAGCCTGGAAAGGGGATACCTTTCTACAAAAGAGCAGATTTCCGGAATCTACTACAATAAGGAAGAATTAGATGGAATTCTACGGGATGGACAGGTTTTTACCAAGATAGTTTTTCGTAATGAGGCGGGAGAAGAGGTGGATGAAAAAATCATCTACTCTAAGCTCTATAAGCCCTATGACTGGGTTATTTCCATGGATTTGGATGTGGAGGATATTAAGAAGGATGTCCACTACATGGATAAAACCATACAGAAGATTAACTACCGCATCCTTTTCTTCTTAGGTGGCATCTTTACCTTTGTTATAGTGTCTTTAAATCTTGTACTGTTCTACCGTTCCAGACGGAAGTACGTTTCCCGGATTCAAGAGCTTTCGGAGGAGAATGCTATTGATGAGCTTACCGGAGCCAAGAGCAGAAAGGCCGGAAAGCGCCTATTGGAAAATAGCTTTAATCGATATCAAAAGGAGAAACTTAACGCTAAGATTCTGATGATGGATGTAGATTATTTTAAGAGCTACAATGACCGCTACGGCCATAGCTTTGGGGACCAATGTTTACAGCACTTGGTGAAGGTGATTCAGGATACGGTACGTTCCTCAGATGATGTGATTCGCTGGGGAGGAGATGAATTTCTGTATTCTTTATGATTTAAAATGATCTTTTATGCGGAAAAGGTTTGTAATAAAATCTGCCAGGCAGTGGAAAGCCACCCGATTAAATATGGAGAAGAGGAGCTGAATATGACTGTTTCCATTGGCTATTCCGGTTTCCAAGAAACAGATCAAGATGTGGAAGAGGTGGTCAAGCGAGCTGATCGGCCTCTATATGATGCTAAGTTCCACGGTAGAAATCAGGCCATGATGTATGATGAGGAAAATGACAGTTATAGGGACAGGTAGTTTAAAAGTAAAAACTCCGCCAGTAAAAACATTGAAAGATTCATGCCCACTTCGGTAAAACGATAGTGGGCATTGTCATGCAACAGATAGCCTTCTCGGCATAGTTTTTCCAGAACAGTTCCGAAAATCTTATGCATATCGATGGAAAAACGCTTTACAAAATCAATTTCGGAAACGCCGGAAGTTCTTCGTAAGCCTAGATAGAAGAACCTCCATTTCCTCTTCCTTTGTTAGACTTGCAGATCTTCACAAAGCTGTTCCTCTATGGAGGGACAGCTTTTTTCGTTTTGTAATATTGGCAAATGAGAAGAGGATGAAGCCTTATCAATGCTTTTTTTAACAGCTTTTTGTTCTGACTCGACAGAGGAAGCATCTTCCTTCTCTAAAAAAGGCAAGGAAAGATACAGGGCAGCTTATTTGTATTCTTCCAGCGCTTATGTTGAAAATAGGAAGAGGCATGAATGCCGAAGCCCAGGTAGGGAACATTGGACCAGTAGCCGTAGTTATGCACGGAAAAAAAGCCCTCCTTGGCATAATTACTGACTTCATAGGGAGACATGCCCATTTTACCTGGCCCATTCCTTCGTCAGGGCATCCATTTCCAAAAGCTCCTCCTCGAGGGGATTGGCAGCTTTTCTTCCCTGGCTAAGGCATAAAAGCGGGTTCCTTTTTCGATAATTAGGTTGTAAATGGAAAGATGTTCCGGCTTTAGGAGGCTGATGTTTTTTAAGGTCCTTTTATAGCTTTCGGGAGTCTGCAAAGGAATCCCGTTCATTAAATCAATGCTGATATTTTTAAAGCCCAGCTTTCTGGCTTCCTGATAGGCGGTAAGGAAGGTGGAGAACTGATGCTCCCTTCCCAGAAAACGAAGCTCCTCCTCCTGGGTGCTTTGTAAGCCAAAGGAGAGACGGTTAATGCCGGAACGCTGATAAGCTTCCAAAAGCCTCCTTGCTTGCGGATTCCGGGTTACACTCAATGCTGGCCTCCCAATCGGAATAAATCGGATAGCAGTTTCGGATGACTTCCATGGTCTTTTCGATTTCTTCGTAAGGTACGGCGCTGGGAGTGCCTCCGCCGATAAAGAGGGAGAGCACCTCATACTGCCCCTTTTGAAAATCCTTGCTCCGCCACTCCAATTCCTCCCGAAGCTTTGCCATGTAGGCAATTTTTTGCTCCTCCTTGGAAGGAAAGGAGAGAAAATCGCAGTAGGCACATTTTCTTGCACAGAAGGGGATATGTAGATATAATGCAAGAGGTTTTTTCCCTCGTTTTTCAAATGATTCCAGCAGAGTACGGTACTTTTCCATGGAGGATTCCTTTCAATGTTTTCTCCACTTTAGCACAGAGCATTTTTTTCGGCAAGGAGGACAGTTTGGGATATAAAAAGGAGAAAGAAGAAGAGTTTCTGGAGGCTCAAAAGAAGATTCAGGAACAGCTGAAAGAAAAAGAATTTCCTGCCTCTTTATCTCCTCTATGGGGAGGAGGATTATTTGCTGTCCTATTATAAGAAAGCCTTCTTCCAAGCTTTTTCGGAAAATGAAGGTATCAACTCTATGGTGGTAGAGGAGCTTCCCCCTACGGATGAGTTGATTTCCGCGGTGGAAACCCTACCCTTCTTTGCTCCCTACCGACTTATGGTTTTTCAGGGAAAATGTACCGGCAGAAAAAAGCTTTCGGAAGATTTTATACAGTATTTGAAAAACAGCCCCAAAGAAACGGTGCTCCTCTTTATCGAAGAGAAAATAGACAAACGAAGCAGCCTCTATAAGGTGGTGAAGGAGAGGGGACTTTGCCTTGCCTGTATGGAGCAGGATCAGGCCTTTCTCCAGCGTTTTGCCCTGCAACAGTTGAAAAAGGAAGGAAAGAAGATTCGGGAAAATGTCCTCGGACTTCTCCTATCCAGAAGCGGCAGCAGCCTGTATCGCATTGTGAATGCCTGTAAAAACTGCGTGGACTATATCGAGAGGGGAAGAAATTACCCAGAGAGGCGGTGGAAGCGGTGGTGGAGAAGCTCCGGAGGACAGAGTTTTTGATTTGATTGAAGCCCTTGGCCGGGGGGATCAGGAAAGGGTCTTTCAATACAGAGACCTTTACGCTTGGAGGAAAAAGCTGGTAAAAATTCAGAACCTTATCCGGAAAAAATGTGGAAAAAGCTTCTTGTGGTTAGAGAATATTTGACAGAGGGACTTCGGGAGAGAAATGGAAACGAGGCTTTCCATGGATTCCTGGAGGGTTCGAAAATATATCGCCCAGGCCAGAACCTATACCCAGTCCGGTTTGCAAAGCCTTTTTCATAGCCTTCTTCGCTTGGAAGAGGAAAATAGGAAGGGAGAATCTCCGACAGCCTTGCCTTGGAGCTTCTTTTAGCCAATCAGGCAGAGAACCTTTGAGAAAATCACTAAAAAATCATAAAAACCATTTTTGTGCGATTTTGTAAGAGAAATGAAAAGAATGTTGATTTCCTCTATGCTAGAATGCAAAAAGCAAGGGAGGATTTTTATGCTGAAACAAATCAAAATAGGAATTATTTTTCTTTTGAGTTGCCTATGCTTACTTTCTCTTTTTCTTTTGTAGGAAAGGCGGAAGACCTTGGAGCACCCCTGTAGCTAAAGAAGATATTATTGAATTTAGTGATATCCCTGAAGGACTGGCAAATACAATCACTCAGGGAACAGCAGAAAGTTCAAACTATACAAAGGGCGCATCCTTGGAAAGTTCCAGCTGGTAGGATACAGCGGAGACGGAATGACCTATTCGGAGCAAAAACCCAAGCAGAAGCATCACCATTGCGGCAGACTTAACGGTACTGCCATTGGGAAGCAAGATTTTTATCGGTGATACCGTGTATACCGTGGAAGACATTGGTTCCAGTGTAAAGGGAAAGATGGTGGATATTTACTGACACCATGGCGGAAGCCAGAGCCCTACCCAGAGGGGAAGAGTTTACGAGGAAGTTTTTCGTGGCGATTCCAAGAATTAAGATTTTATGAAAGGACAAGGTTTGCCCTTGTCTTTTTGTGAAATTTGTAAATAATCTCAACGTGATTATTCTTCATAGGTCTGTAATCAGGGCACGCTCTCGCTAGCTTCGCCACGTAGCGGATACTAAGCGAAAAACGGCAGTACCTTTGTTTTTCGCAAGTACCGACGGGCTCAGACTACCCTCTTACAGACCTATAGGGATAATCACTATTTGCATTTGTTTACATCTCGCTTATAAAAAATGACATAAAGCAAGCCTTGACTTTTTGTAAGGGGGATTTTTAAGAATAGATTGAAGCCCCTCCTTCAATCGCCTATAATTCTTTAATATAAAGAGAAGGATATTACAAAGACGGAAGTGCATTAGGAAAGGAGCAGGCAGGAATTCATGGAATTTACCCGGGAGCAAAGACAGGCGATAGAGACAGGGGCGGAGAAAGCCCTGGTGGTGGCGGGACCGGGCTCCGGGAAAACCACCGTGCTTACGGAACGACTTTGCACCTTTTGGAAAGGGGAGTTCCTGCGGAAAAATCCTGCTTCTTTCTTTTACCAGAGCTTCCAGTAAGGAGATGGAGGAACGCTTTTTTCGAAAAATGGGCATCAGGGCGGGAAGACCGAGATTTTCCACCATCCATGCCCTCTGCTTTTCCTTACTTCGAGAAGACCTGGGCTACAAAAAAGAAGATCTTGTGAACCTTTATGAAAAAATGGATTGGCTTTCCCAATACTATCTGGAAAAGGGGATTCTTCGGGAGGAGGTGCAGGAGCTGTTTCCCGGCTTGATTGCCCAGATATCCTATTTTAAATCTATAGGAGAAAGGGAGAGAATTGCCTACCTGCAAAAGGAGAAGCAGGAGGATTTTCTGGCTCTCTATCATTTTTATGAGGAGAGCAGGAAGAAGAGGGGAAAACTGGATTTTGAGGACCTGCTTTTAGAGGTGCTTCGCATACTGATGGAAAAGGGAGACTTGGCAAAGGCCTGGCAAAGTCGTTTTTCCCATGTTTTGGTGGATGAATTCCAAGACCTTTCTCTGGTACAGTATGAGATTATCAAGTCTTTGGCAAAATCTCCCAATTCCCTCTTTGTGGTGGGGGATGAGGATCAAAGCATTTACGGCTTTCGGGGAGCCAGCCCGGAATTCTTCTCTCCTTTACCAAGGACTATCCGAACTGTGAAAGGATTTTTTTAAGTGATAATTTCCGTTCCTATAGGGAAATCGTGGAGCTAAGCAAGAGGCTCATCGGAAAGAATAAAGAACGTTTTCAAAAGAAGCTTCAGGGCAGGCAGGGAAGCGGGGGGAAGGCTAAATATTACGCCTTAGCCACGGGAAAGGAAGAAGCAAAACTTTTGGTACAGCATATTGAAGAAGCGAAGGAAGAGGGCTGTCCCTTGGAAGAGATGGCGATTCTTTTGCAGAAGCAGAAAGCAAATTCCCGCCTTACTGCCCCTTTTTATGGAGCGAGGCATTCCTACAGTCTTACGGAAGATGTGCAAAATGTCTTTCAGCACTTTGTGGGAAAGGATATTCTGGCCTACCTTCGTTTGACTATAAATAAAGAAAGCAGGGAGAGCTTCTGCAAATCCTGAATAAGCCTTTATCGAGGACTGCTTCGAGAAAAATTCAAGGGAGGAAAGTCCCTTTTCAGATTTGAAAAAGGCTTATCGAGGAAGAAAAAGAGGAAAGGGCTTTGATTCTTTTTAGAAAAACAGCTTCAGAAAAATGCAGGAGCTGCGGTACAGGAAAGAATCCTGTATATCCGAAAGGATATGGGCTATGAGCAGTATTTGGAAAGCTTTGCCAAGAAGAAAAACCGGGACTTTGAGGAATTACAAAGTCTCTTAGAGGAGCTTACAGCTATGGCGGAGCAGACAGAGGGGGTGGAAGCCTTTTTCCGTTTTGTGGAGAAATTTAATGGGGACTGCCTGCAAAGGCAGAAGGAAGAAAGCGGGGAAGGGGTTCGGATTATGACCTACCACGGGGCAAAGGGACTGGAGTTTGATGAGGTCTTTTTGCCGGACTGCATTGAGGGGATTATTCCGGACGGAAGAGCCAAAACCCAAGAAGAACTGGAAGAAGAAAGAAGAAGCTTTTATGTGGCATTGACCAGAGCCAGAAAGAAAATTCACATCTATGTCACAAAAGAACGATACAGTAAAAAGGTAAAACCCTCTAGGTTTATTCCGGAGCTTTTAGGAGGGTAGGAAGGGGCGAAATGGAAAAGATTAAGATTTTAGTGGTGGATGATGAAGAAAGAATGCAGAAATTGCTGAGTGACTTTCTGAAAATGAAGGACTACGAAGTGCTTTTGGCCGGAAACGGAGAGGAAGCCATTGATTTATTTTTCAAGGAGAAAAGCATTGCCCTGATTATTTTGGATGTGATGATGCCGAAGATGGACGGCTGGACCGCCTTGAAGACCATTCGAGAGCATTCCAAGGTTCCGGTAATTATGCTTACCGCCCGTTCCGAGGAAAATGATGAGTTAAAGGGCTTTGACTACGGAGCGGATGAATACATTTCCAAGCCCTTCTCCCCGAAGATTCTGGTGGCAAGAGTAGAGGCTTTGCTTCGCCGTTCCGGGGTGCAGAAGGAAGAGCTTTTGGAGGTGGGAGGCATCGTGATTGATGAGGCGGCTCACAGTGTTACGGTGGACGGAAAGCCTATAGAGCTTAGCTTTAAGGAATATGAGCTTTTACAGTATTTTGTGGAAAATAAGGGAATTGCCTTGTCCAGAGAAAAGATTCTCAACAACGTTTGGAACTATGATTATTTTGGAGATGCCAGAACCATTGATACCCATGTGAAAAAGCTTCGTGCCAAATTAATGGACAAGGGAGACTATATCAAAACCGTTTGGGGTATGGGGTATAAGTTCGAAGTGGAATAGGAGGGTATCTTGGCCGAAAAATGTCGAAAAAGAAACAGTTTGCAAAGGCGCTTTACCCTGCTTTTTGCCTTTGTATTTTCCATGCTTTTGATTCTTCTTCTGGTGGGAAACAGCTTTTTTCTGGAAAGCCTTTATGAAAACCGAAAGGTGCATGTGCTGGAGAAAGCCTATATGGAGCTGGATCGGATTTTGCAGCAGGGGGAGGGCTTTTCCAAGGACTTTCCCACGGAAGCGGAAAGTCAGGAAGGGAAGGAAACTGCCGCCAGTAAATATGTTCGCTTTTTAACGGAGAAGGAAAATATCTCCATTATCGTGATGGACGACAGCAGTGACGGAGTTTATACCTCTTCTGCCAATCCCCAGTCCCTGATTCGTAGAGCTATCTTCCTATATTTTCGGAAAAGCGAATGGCGATACAAGGAAGATTTTAAATAAGGGAGAAAACTTCACGATATTGAAAACAAGAGGGGAAGACAAGGAAACCGGTTATCTGGAGGCCTGGGGGTACTTTTTCCAACAACAGTACCTCCTTTATGATGTCCATGCCCCTGGCCAGCTTTGAAGGAAGCGGTATCCTTTTTTAATTATCTTCTATTATTTTTAGGGGGCAGTATTCTGTTCTTCGGTACCTTGGCGGTATATTTTACCGGGCGAAGAGTGACAAGACCTTTAAAGGAGCTGGCTAAGCTGTCCCAAAAGATGAGCCAACTGGATTTCACCGCCCGTTTTCAGGGGAGCAATCTGGAGGAAATAGAGGTTTTGGGAGAGTCCATGAACAGCCTTTCCCAAAGGCTGGAGGAAACCATTGGAGATTTAAAAAAGGCCAACAACGAGCTGCAAAGCGATATTGAAAATAAAACCCTGATTGACCAAAGAAGACAGGAATTTGTAGCCAATGTATCCCACGAGTTAAAAACGCCCATTGCCCTGATTATGGGCTATGCGGAGGGACTGGGAGAGGGGCTTTGCGAAGACGAGGAAAGCAGAGCCTATTATTCTTCCGTCATTGTGGATGAGGCAAAGCGCATGAACCACATGGTAAAGGAGCTGATGAGCCTTTCCGCCATGGAGCAGGGAAAGGATCTGCCGGATTTCAGCCTTTTGGATATGGCAAAGCTTACCAAGGGGGTGCTCAGCACCATGGAGATTCTTTGAAGCAGGAGGAAATCTCAGTGAAGTGGATATTCGGAGGGACTGTTCCTTTGGGGGATGAATTCAAGATTGAAGAGGTCTTGATGAATTATTTGCAAAATGCCATTCACCATGTGGGAGAACCGAAGCAAATCAGCATTTATACGGAAAAATCGTGACACCCAAAGACGGTGGAAATCCACTGTACGAAACACCGAAATCCCATTCCCGAAGAGGATTTACCCAGAGTATTTGAGAAGTTTTTACAAAGGTGGATACGGGCCCATTCCCGTTCCTACGGCGGTTCCGCCTGGGGCTTAGCATTGTAAAGGCTATTATGGACAGCCATCATCAGGAATGTGGCTGCAAGAATACTTTAACGGAGTGGATTTTTGGTTTACCTTGGAAAGAGGAGAGGCGGTACAAGATAGAAAAATTATAAGATTTCCATCCGTTTTTACCTTAGTAATTTTTAGAAAAAAACGGTGTAGAGAAGTTTTTAAAGACTTAATTTTATCTTTGAAATTAGTGCAAAAATATTTTATTTGTGCTATACTATAAAGGATATTGAAAGGAGGATCTTATGGAAAATATGGATAACATGAACAACTATGAAAATGATAATCTACAGAATTGGCAAGAGCAAAAGGCTCCCTCCTATCAAGGAGAGCTTTCCAGAGGCAAGTATAATGTGCTGATTGGAGTACATTTGCTCTATGGCTTGGCATTAACGGCCTTCCTTTGTGTAAAGCTTCCTTATCTTTTTCCGCAGTTATATTCTGTACACCCTGTAGTTTTCACCTTGGGATTTTTTGCGATTTGTCTTGTGGGGGGATGGATTGCCAGAAGCGGTAATTATTTGCTTTCCATCATAGGCTATACCATGACTGTCGTAGGTTTTGGAACCTTACTTTCCTTAACGGTAATTTTTTATCCTGTCCATTTGGTGATTTTAGCGGCTGTTTTAACTTTTACGGTGGTGTTAACGATGACGGTTGCGGCAGTATTTATGCCGAATGCTTTTTTGTCCATGGGCAAAGTGCTTTTCATTTCCTTTGATAGGTCTTGTGGTGGCGGAACTGGTAAGCTTCTTCTTGGGAATGTATTATCCGAATCTATTTGCAGTTATCGGAATTTTTATCTTCTCCCTATATGTAGGATATGACTGGGCAAGAGGACAGCAGTATCCTACAACGCCAAGCTTTGCTTGTTATACTGCATTACAGTTATATATGGATATTATTAACCCTATTTGTTCGTATCCTTCGATTGATGGGTGAAGAAGATAGCAGGTACGGAATAGGATGTAGAGGGAGTCATTTAGGAGGAAAAGGAAGACAGGGAAGTAAGTCTTCCTTTTTTATCGCAAAGAAAAAGTGGAGAGAAGCGATGGAAAATGTAGGGCTGAGCTTATGCTGAATGAGGAAGCATTAGAAATAAAAAGCTCCAAATTGAAGCTGCAGAGCTTATGCAGGAGATGCTTTTAAAGCATTATGAATTGGATGCGAGTCCTTTCGCCTATGGTGGGAGGATGAAGGTCGAGAAAAAAAGATATTTTTCCTTGCAGGGGAGGATAGAGGAGTTGGAGGGGGCTGCTTTAAGAAAGAGATTTCTCTTATGCATATGAAGAGGAAACATTTCATGAAATGTAAACATTGTCAAAAGGAAATTGAAGATTCGGCAGAGCTTTGCCCATATTGTAATACTCCTGTTATCCGTATTATACCAAAGAAAAATCTGCGGGTATTGTTATACGGAGCTAAAGCGAGGAGATAAGGCATGTAAAAGGCTGTGGAAGAAAAATACCGGAAGAATTATTAAAACAATGGGAAGAAGAGAGTTTTTCCGAAACATGGGAGCAAGAAAAAAGCCTAGATTTCGGAAGCACTTTTGTGAAAGATGATAAAAGAAAGTCTCAAAATCAGTCTGAGAAAAAGGAGGTTCTTCTTTTTCAAAAAGGAGGAGAAGAACAACAAAGTTCTCCTGATCAGGAGTTTTATGTTTGATGCTTAGCATCTGTCCTCCACTGGCATCCATTATCTTCCGTCTACTTTTTTCTTCTACGGGATTTTTACCATGGCCTATTACCATTCTTTTGGTGTATTGCCTTTCCGCTATGATTTTATCTTATTTTTTAGAAAAAGATTACAAGACCTTGGGAAGAGTTTAAAGCTAAGATATTGGGAGAAGGATATAGGACTTTATTTTACCTTTGTCCTCCCTTTACCATGCATTTTCTTTTAAAAGAAAAAGAAAGAAATCAATTATCCTTTTTTCTGGTTTTGCACTTTGCACTTTTACTTCTTTGCTTTTTGCCATTCTATTAACAAGGAAGAAAAGAACGGAAATAAAAAGAGGAGAAGTCTTTGATTTATTCATTTTGCTCTACTTTCCAGAATGAAATATATTGATCGCTGGGCATTAATGCGAAATGCCAGGGAAGAGAATCTTTCCGAGCATTGCTTGGAAGTGGCCATTTTAAGTCATGCCTTGGCTACAATAGGTAAGGTCCGCTTAGGGAAAAATTTGTCTCGGAAAAAGTGGCTCTAGAGCACTGTATCACGACGCTTCAGAGATTCTAACAGGAGACATGCCAACTCCTGTAAAATATGGGAAAGAGTCTCTTCACTCCGCATATAAAGAAGTAGAAAGAGACGGAGGAGCGTTTGCTTTTGGCCTTGCCGGAGGATTTACAAGAGTCATATAGAGGACTTTTCTTTCCGGAAGAGGGGGAGAATACTGAATATGAAAATAGGCTTTTAAAGGCGGCGGATAAGCTTTCCGCTCTAATTAAGTGTGAAGAGGAAATTCGGGCAGGAAATCAGGAATTTTCTACAGCCTTGCTTTCTCAAAAAAAGATTATCCGGAGCTTGGGGGAAGCTTTACCGGAACTTCGCATATTTATGGAAGAATTTTTGCCGGCTTATGGAAAAACTCTGGATGAGCTTACTGCAGCAATTTTACCGGAAGGTGAAAAGGAACATAGATACTTTGATCAGCCAAGAAATCTATTAGAAAACATGGATTTCAGCTGATTTTTATTTCGCTAAATTTTGGCTTGACTTTCATAGTTTCCTCGATAGGATAATGATAATAATTATTACTTTAAAAACTTCTGTTGCCGGAAAAGCGGTAACAGCTTATAAACAAAAGGAGGATACTATGTCATTTCATTAGACAAAGAAGTTGAAGAGTTTTCCGTTAACGCTTACCACAAGGATAGCTTCTGCACTGTGGAGAAGAAGGATATTTTAGGAAAGTGGTCCGTATTCTTTTTCTATCCTGCGGATTTTAGCTTTGTTTGCCCTGACAGAGTTGGAAGATTTTGCAGAACTCCTATGAGGAATTTCAGAAGATTGGTTGTGAAATCTATGCGGTGTCTACGATACCCATTTTGTTCACAAGGCTTGGCACGATGCATCTTCCAAGATTGGAAAGCTGACCTATCCCATGCTTTCCGATGCAAGTCACAGCCTCTCCAAGGCCTTTGAAGTGTTCCCGGAGAATGGAAGCCTTTGCGGAAAGAGGAAGCTTCATTGTGAATCCGGAAGGAAAGATTGTGACCTATGAAGTATGTGCCGGAAATATCGGAAGAAATGCGGATGAGCTTCTTCGTAAGGTTCAGGCCTGCCAGTTCGTTGCTGAGCATGGCAATGAAGTTTGCCCTGCAAAGATGGACACCGGGAGAGAAGACCCTTAAAGCCCGGAATTGACTTAGTTGGAAAAGATTTAATAAAGAATTGAATCAAGAGATTTTTCCCATTCGCAATTCTGTGTTAGAATTCTGCGAATGGGATTTTATTCTTAACGAGTATCCTGCGGAGTGTGCGATATTTCGTTTGCTATGGACTTCTGAATGTAGGGAAGATTATAAAAATGTAGGGAGAGATTATAAATCTTCTGAAATAGAGTGTAGAAATATAGTGTTAAAATATAGGGGAATAAGGGGAAAGTATGGGATTTCTCTTTGAAGAGAAAGAAGATCGAAATGGAAAATATGCGGAAATCACCGGATACGAAGGTCGTATTCGGCATTTGCTGATTCCGAAAACAGTGGAAAATGAAGCAGGACCTCCTTCCGGTGCGGGTGATTGGCAGCCATGCCTTTGACGGCAGGGAGGATTTATGCTCGGTGGAGCTTCCGGAGACGGTGCACACCCTAAGAAGTTTTTCCTTTTTTAACTGCATCCACCTTTCCCATATTCGCCTCTTTGATAGTATTGAAGATTATTATGACGGCAGCTTCCGGCAGTGCAGAAGTCTGCAGGAAATTGATGTACAGTTGCTTAGAGAAGGACGTTTTCAGATTCTCCGAGATATTTTAGGGGACAGTGACAGGCAGATTCTTCTGCATTTGACTATGGAGAAGGGGGAGTGTGCCCTGCTTTTTCCGGCTATGTGGATAAGGTTCAGGGAAAAATACCATGGCCAGACAGATTCACGATACGATAGAGGGCTGCGGTTACAGCTACCGGCAAACCGTAGGGCGTTCTCAAATTGATTTTCGTCTTTATGATAAGCATTTTCAAAGAGCCACCTATGATGCGAAAGAGGCGGCGGTTTTGATTGCCCTTTGCAGGCTTCGCTATCCTATGGAATTACTGGACTGGGCCAAGGAGGAGTATCTGCATTTTTTGAAAGAAGAAGGAGAATTCGCCATTTCTTTTCTGCTGGAAGAGGGTGAAGAGGAGTGGATTCGTTATTATTTGTCATTGGAGATTTTGTCCAAGGAGGCCTGCGATAAGGCTCTTTCTCTCCTGTGGAAGCAGGAGCAGCCGGAGCTTACAGCCCTGTTTTTGGATTATCAGGAAAAGCATTTTCCCAAGAAAAAGGAGGAGCTTTTCTTTGATATTTCGGATTTGTAATGCGTATGGAAAGGAAGGAAAATGAAGGGAAAAAGGGAAGAAAGACGTCCTACCGCCCAGGGAAGTTTAAATGACCTGGGTAGCAGGATTTTAAATCAATCTCGTTATGAACTAAGTCTTTCCATGCGGCACTTGGCAAGAGCATTGGATAGGCTCCCTTACGAAATGGACTTTAATACCCAAAGGATGGGAACAGAGGGAGAGGATTCATTTTCATCCAGAGTTTATCTTTCAGCTTTTTATGGAAAGTCCCCAGAGTTAAACCGTCTTTATATGCATAGTCTGCTTCATTGCCTGTTTCGGCACATGTTTAAAAATGAAGATAAGAAGGAAGAGCTTTGGAACATGGCCTGCGACATTCATGTGGAATATGTGCTGGATTCTTTGGATGTGGATTTACTGAAAAGACCTGCAGGAGAATCAGGGAGAATACCTTCCAAAGATTGGAAGAGAAAATCAAAAACCCTTAAGTGCGGAACGAATCTATCAGTATTTGGAAGAAGCGGATTTGGACTATGATGCCTGGGAGCCTTAGAACAGGAGTTTATAAGGACGACCATGTATTTTTGGAAGGTCATAGACAGAGAGGATGCTCCCGGAGAGGAAGGAGAGGGATGGCGATGGAGCGCCCTTCCATGCCGGAGGATTTTTACGCCCAATGAAAGCTCTTCTCAGGACTCAAAACCTAGAGAGATACTTTCAGCGCAAAATGGAGCTTCCTCTGATGGAGAAAGCAAAGAAGGAGAAGAATCAAGAAGCGGGAAATCAAGAACCCGAAAACGGGAAGCGAAAAATCAGGGAGCTGAAAATCAAGAATCCGAAAAACCGGGAGCTGATAATCAAAAATCAAAAACCAAGAATCCAAAAGCTCAGGGGAAGGAAGCGAGGCGAAGGAAAGCAAATGAGAGGAAACTCGGTAGAAGACAGCAAGGGAAGGTAAGCACGAGGATAGTCAAAGTAGGAATTCTTCGCGAAAAAGCAGGAAGAAAGAAAAAAGCTGGAAAAACCGAAAGCCAACAGGACAGGAGCAAAAGAGAAGAGCGGGAAGCAAAGAAAAAGAGGGATGAGCTTTCAAGGAATGGAGGACATCAGTAAAAGGACGGAGCAGGAAATCGAACATTCTTCTCAAGAGAAGAAGAAGAGCAGGGAAGTCTGGCCTGGTTTTTGCGTTTGGAACAGAAGAAATATACGGATTTTTAGGGATTTTCTCCGGAGGCTGTCCGTGGATAGGGAAAGAGATGGAAGTAGACTTGGATTCCTTTGACTACGGCTACTATTACTACGGTTTAGAACAGTACGGCAATATGCCGCTGATTGAGGAAAATGAGTAGAGAAGGCAGAAAGCTGCAAAGGGCTGGTGATTGCCATTGATACCTCCATTCTACCAAAGGAGAGATGGTTAAGGGGCTTTTTGGAGGAAACCGCCAGGACATTTTTAAAGCAAAAGGACGCCTTTTTCCAAAAAGGTAGAAGGTACATATTCTGGAATGTGATGATGAACTCAGGAAAGACATTTGTCTGGAAAATGTAGAGGATTTAGAACAATACAGCAAAAATTTTGCAGTAAAGGGAGGCTACGGAACGGACTTCCGCCCGGTTTTTCGCTATGTTTCGGATTTACAGAAACGGGGAGAGCTGAAGAATTTAAAGGGGCTGATGTATTTTACCGATGGGAAGGGACGCTATCCCAAGGAGGCACCGCCCTATGTCACCACCTTTGTCTTCCCTAAGGGAGAGGATATCGATGATGACAATGTTCCCTTCTGGGCGATGAAGCTTTACCAGAGGGAGAAGGACTAGAGTAGTGTCAATAAGGAGAAATGTATGAATATAGAAGAAGCAAAAGAAGAAATCAAAAGGACGGTGAAGGCCTATCATCAAAAGGATGCCTCCGGTTGCTATAAAATTCCGGTGGAAAGGCAAAGACCTCTATTTTTGATGGGGCCTCCGGGAATCGGAAAGACCGCTATTGTAGAGCAGGTGGCGGAGGAGCTGGGCATCAATCTGATCTCCTACACCATTACCCACCATACCAGACAGTCTGCCATCGGACTGCCCTATATTTCCAAGAAAATGTATGGAGACAGGGAGGTTTCCATAACGGAATATACCATGTCGGAAATTGGGCCTCCGTCTATGAGCAGATTGAAAAGACCGGAATTTCCGAAGGAATCTTATTTCTGGATGAAATCAATGCGGTGTCGGAGACACTGGCGCCCACCATGCTGCAATTTCTTCAGTATAAGACCTTCGGTATGCATCAGGTTCCGGAGGGCTTTGTGCTGGTGACTGCAGGAAACCCTACAGAGTATAACAAGTCGGTTCGGGACTTTGACATTGTAACCTTGGACAGACTCAGAAAAATCGAGATTCAGGAGGATTTTCCAGTTTTAAGAACTATGCCTATAATGCGGGCTTCATTCCGCCATCCTTTCCTACCTGAAATCAAGAAGGAAAATTTCTACTTTGTGAAGCAGGATTTAGACGGAAAACGCTTTGTCACCGCCAGAGCCTGGGAGGATTTGGTCCAAAAATTATGCAGGTATACGAGGAGCTTCATTATCCCTTTGGAAGAAAAGCTGATGGCGGAATATCTTGCGGATGAAGAGGTGGCCAAGGACTTTGCCCTTTTTACTATGACCTGTATTGCAAATACGAGAGATCTATCATGTACCGGATATTTTGGCAGGAAAAGAAATCAAGGATATCAGTCTTTTTGTGCAGGCTCCCTTTGACGAAAAAATCAGCTTGCTATCTCTTTTGGTGGAGGCTTTACAGAACGGCTTTTATCGCTACAAGCAGGAACAAAAGGAGCAGGAGCATATCTTCGGCCTTTTTAAAGAAGGCTAAGGAGAAAATGCAGGAGCTTCCTTGGAGGAGGTACTTGCAGGAAGAAAAGACTTTTGGAACAACAGAGAAAGCGGGCGAAGGAAGCGAAAATGCTTTCCAAAGACCAGGAAAAGCGTTATGCTCATTTGCTTACTACTCTGTCGGAGTACTTAAAGCTTTTACAGGAACAAAGCCAAGCTTCAGAAGAAGAAAAGTTCGGGCTTTTTGAAGACTGCTTTTCCAAGAGAAAGAGGAGGCAAGAAAAAAAGGACGTGGAAGAAACCGGGAAGATGCTCAGCAATGCTCTTCACTTCTTAGGAGAAGTCTTTGGAGAGGGGCAGGAGTTGCTGCTCTTCTTATCGGAGCTTAGTAGAGTAAATATGCCTTGGCCTTCCTTTCCGAGGTGGGAAATGAAACCTACTCCCAGTATAACCAGTACCTTTTATTGCAGGATCATAAGAAGTCCTTGCAGGAAGAGCTTAGAGCATTGGAACTATAGGACGGGAAGAAAGGAAAAAAGAAAGCTTAAGCTATCACGAAAAAGATAATTTCAATATATTTTATGAGATTTCATAAAGAATTACAATAAATATCCTGCATAAAAATATAAACAATATTTCTGTATTTTTAAAATGACATTAGTTAAATTTATAGCAATTCACAAGAAGCAGCTTTTCTTATTGAGATGGAATGTTTAAATCATCAAATCAGAAGGCTGCTTCTCTTTTTCTTTATTTTTAAATAGAGCTATTAAAAATTCAGTTTAAAAATTATCTTGACCTAAGAAGAAAAACACTTAAGTTAGTGGTTACTAGCATTGTGTTAGCAATAACTAATTAATTGGCTTTGATGATGTCACAAATCACGGCTGGAGTTAATGAAGCTTATTTTTTGTGAAATAAATTTTTGTTGTGTGATTTACGTGAAGTCATTAGCTCTTGTCTTTACACTGAACGATCCAAGGCAGAACAAGGAGGAAAAATGGTAAGAAAGGGATGGAAAAATGCAGCGATTTTGACAGCGATAGAGCTGATGCTGCTTCCCACATTCCAGGCCTATGCGGTAACTGCTAGGCAGAATACAAATGGAAATTTTGTTCAAGAGGAAGGAAATTGGAGATTTAAGACAGCGGAAGGATCCAAAGTAGAAGGATGGGTAGTAAGTAACAACGAATGGTATTACTTAGATCCTGCAACGGGAAATCTTCGTTCCGGATGGTTAAGATTATCTGACGGACAAACCTACTTTTTATATACAATTCATGACGGAAATTTCGGCAAGGCAGTAAATGGCTGGAATTGGATTGACGGCTATTGCTACTACTTTGAGACTGCAGATAACGGACAGAACGGAATCTTGAAGACTAACGGTAGAACTGCGGACGGATATTTGGTGGATGCAGCAGGGTCGTTGGGTCAATGAAAGTACCGGCGAGGCTGTTTACGAGGCAGGAAAGGGTCTTCCCTCCTCTGAATCCGATCAGCAGGTAGCCGGTGCAGACCGTCCTATCCCACAGGTGGCAGGAGTATCCAGAGGATCCGGTGCATCAGCCTCAACAGGTGGTTCCGGAAGCGGAAGCCGTGGAAGTTCCTCCGCTAGCGGAAGTGGAAGCATCGGAAGTCGTGGAGGCTCCTCATCCGGTTCCGGAAATAGCGCAGTAAACAATGGCAACGCCAATACCGGAAATACTACAAACGCCAATACGGAAATACTGCTAATAACGGCAGTGCCAATGCAGGAAACAATGCAAACAACGGCAGCACCAATACCGGAAACAATGCAAACAACGGCAGTGCCAACACCGAGAACAATGCAAATAATGATTCTAATACCAATACGAATCAGGACTCTAATAAGCCGGAAACTAAGACTGCCGTAAATGCGGAAAAGACTAAGGCTGTACACACAGAGCTTGGTGACTTTGTGTCCGTGGTTTTCAACGAGGGAAGCATTTCCGACTATGATGTGTTTGTTGACGGTGTAGATGTTACAAGTGCTTTAAGCAATGTGGATGACAAAGGAAAGATTGTAAAGTGGATCAGTACAGTGGCTTCTCCAAAGACTTTGGAAGTAAAGAAGAAGGGAACGGAGGAAACTGTACAGACCATCACATTAAACAAAGGCACAGCTACCGAGGCGGTAGAGGCGGGAAATCCCGAGGATGCACCGGACTACCTGCTGACCAGAGGAAGAGTCAGCATTTACGATTACTACCTTGGACCAAAGGACAAGGAAGGAAAGGAAAAGCTCTATCCAAGCACCACCACCTTTGATTTGACAGAAAGCCGCAAGGAAAATTCCAAAAATGTCAGCACAGAGTACTATGTAAAGCCTGTAAAAATTGACGCGGAGGGTAAAGGGGTAAACGGACAGCGGCTTGTTGCTAAGTTTAGCCTATCCGGGGAAGAGCAGACCAAGTGGTTTAAAGACATTGATAAGATTTCTCTGCTTCGCTATGAGGATAATACCCAGATTAAAGAAAAACTTATTTTTACCACTGATACAGAGAAGACACAGTACGGTACCAACGGTGTTATCACTATCCCCACTGCCCAGGACAATATGAGAAACCACGGGCTTTACCTCTTAAACATTCATTCCTCCTATAGAGAGGAAACAGTAACTATTCCTGTAGAGCTTGTAAAGGCTGAGAAATTCAGTTTAACGACTCGGCCTGACAGCAAGAATGTTAAGCAAGGGGAAGAGTGAATTTCACTGTCATCAGGGGAAAATGGTGCTACCTTTGGCAATGACCTTAAGGTAGACAATATGCAGGTTACCCTGATTAAGCCGGACGGAAGCTCCCATAACTTAACGTACATCAATGACTTCTTTAACTTCATTAATTACTTTATCCTTTACGGCACAGGCGGAGAGGATGGAAAGACCGTCAATACAGACCAGGTTGGTGAATATACTATTAAGCTTCGCTATTCCGGTTATCAGGAAATGGTGGGCACTTTCCATATTTATGAAGGTAAGGCAGTAAATACAGAGGATTCCGCTACGGAAAAGGCGGCAAGAGAAGCAGCCAAAAAGAAGAGTACAGGAAGCAGTTCCGCCAACAGCGGAAAGAAGGCGGATTCCGTTTCCTCAGCAACTGCAGGAAGCATCGGAAAGAAGAAAAACAATAAGAAGAAGGCTTCTGAGGTGGACAGCGCTTCCTCTGCAACCGGAGGCGGAAGTACCCACTATGATGCCAGAGTCATTTTCAACTATGATTTATTGAGTAATGCTTTACTCTTAAATGAGTTGGGGATGCTAAACAGTGATGCGGCAAATGTTGTGAAGTTATATCACAGTATGAATCTTGATGACAGCTCCTACCTTTACAATGAGGGAGCGGAAGTCTTTTTATAGCTTTGAAGATTACCTAAATGCCTATGAAAAAGAGCAAAAAGCCGGCGGAAAGCTGCTGAGCTTTAAGGACTTTATCGCTACACACCGAAGAAGGACTATAACAGACCTTCTCAGGTCTTAAATGTACTGGAAGACGGACGCCTTGGTGCCCTTTCCGACTTTAAGCTGGTAAAGGGAGAGAAGACTCCTGCCTTTACAGGAACCACTACGGAAGTAGGTGGAGAATTTAGCTTAAAGACAGAGGATAAGGAGTACTTAAAGGCTATCATCGGAATCACCGTAGACGGAGAGAGTGCAAATCTTCTGAACAGCTACAATAAGCGGGTAGAAATTAAGCCGGAGGAAGGAACCATCCTGGTGCATCGTTCCGCATTTAACTTCTTCAATACTCCGGAGCTTTCCACCCATACCCTTCGCATCAGTGCAGGAAGCAAGTACAGAGATGTGGAGCTTAAGTTGCAGTTCAAGGAGAATGCGGATAATCTGCAATTTACTGTAGAAGGGAGAGGCCGTTACTGAGAAGGATGTGGTACTTTCCTTAGGAACTTCCGAGGAAGCGGAGAATGCCTTAAAGAACTTTGTCGACCTACAATTACTGGAGCCAAACAGTTCTGTATTAAGACCTGTTCATGATGCTATAGGAGGCGGAGCTTCCGGAAACGATTACTATGTATTGGATACGGAGAAGGGAACCATTACCTTAAAGGCAGGGCTTTTCACGGATGCGGGAGAATACCAGTTCTTTGTAAGGTTTTTAAACAGAACAAAGATCCTTTCCGGAAAGATTGATGTGAAGGAACATGAAGACACTCCTACAAATCCGGACGAAAATGCCAATACAGAGGGACATCCTGAAACAGCAAGCTTTGAGGCGGTTAATGAGAAGGATAAGGACAAGAGCTATAGAACTCTTAGCTTTACCGGGTTAAAGAGAGAGGAGCTTCATGCTTATCTAAACAATATCGAAGCCGTAAGAGTAAACAGGGAAGACTATAGCGGGGCATTTAGCGCCTTCATATCGAAGAGAAGCAGTATATTGCAATAGCTTCCAATGGAGATGGAATTAAGAACACCCTTCGCTTGGACAAGACTGCTTTGGTAGAGGGTGAAAATGAGATCGCTATCGAGTTAAAGGATAAGACTAAGAAGATTTTCAAGGTCAATCTTGCTCCCGAATCTGATAATAGCGGAAAGATTGCGGAAGATACAAAGAATGAAAAAGAACTTATTGTAGAATCCATCAAAAAGGATAAAAACACTTTGCAAGTGAAGTTTAAGGATATGGACCAGAAGGCAATGTTCGCTTTTGAAAAGGCTGTACAGTCTGTAAGCTTAAACGGGAAGATCTTAAAGAAGGAACTGCATAACGGATCTCAGAGCGGAAGCTATCACTTTTCTTTGATTATCGATGCTTATAGTGGTTTGGATCATTTGATTCTTTCTCCTGGAAGATGCGAAGGAGAAGGTAAATACCCTTGTTATTGATGCAGAGGGCTATAAAAGCCTTACGGTAAAGTTTGACCAGGATGGAAAGCTTCTGGAGGATGTAAAAGAAGAAAAGCCGGAGATTAAAACAGAGGATAATCGCTTAGAAGTAGTGGATAAGAGAGAAGCCCAAAATAATGGAGCAAAAGTACTTTTGTTTTTAAGCTTCCCGAAGATGAGTGAAGAAGAGGCGGCAGCTTATCTTGCAAAGCTTTCTAATGTAACCGTAAATGGAGTGAAATATGATCCGTCTAAAACCTCTCCATACAAGCTCTTTGCTAAGCAGTATTTTTGCAGATAAGAAGGGACGGAATTCTACTCTTAATGCCGCCCTTGCCTTAGCAGGCCGGCGGTGTGAAGATTGGGGAAAATGAAGTGGTGCTGGAAACAGAGTACGGAGAGTCTCGGAATTATCTCTTTATGGTAGAAGGTTTGGATGCTCCTACATTTAAGGAAGCAATACAGAAAAATACAGGTGAAGTAGAAATTTTCTTTACAGGAGAAGTAGCGGATATTAACGCTTACTTAAAGAGAGAACAGCTTACGGTTACTGTAAAACGGAAATCAACTTGATCTTCTAGGGGTACTATACAAACTTAAAATACTCTCCTGCTATCGGTGTAATTGAGGCAGGATTCTTAGGAACGGCAAATCAGTTCTATATCGGAAAGGATGCCCTGCAGGCCGGAGAGAACACCGTTACCATCAGTTCTCCGGATTACAAGGAGCAAAGCTTCAGCTTTACTTATGAGAAATAAGTTTCTGAGAACCTAAATCCACCGGCGGAAGAAAAGTATTTTTATGAAAAGGTTAGGAAAGAAGCAGAGATTCTTTAGCTTCTTCTCCTAGCCTTTTTTCTTGCTTAGTCTTAATATAAAGATGATAAGCTATACTGTTTAAAAGCAGTGTTATGTACGTTTTTATTGAGAAAGAGTGGTAAGGAAGCTATGGGAAAGAGACCAAGAATCAAATTAACGGTTACCGATAGAAGAGGAAAGATGGGCTGTCATAGAGGGCATCATATAGGCCAGACCTTTGATTTTGATACGGAGCGGGGAGAAATTTGTCCTATGGCTATGCACTGCGCCTTTCCTTATATTGATATTTTACGCTATGGCGGAAAGATTCCCGGACAAGAAGAAGGAACAGCAGAGTTTTGCTGTTCCGATGCGGATACCATTATGGTATTTAAGGCGGAAATTGTAGAAGACGAAGCATAATTTCCATTGTAGAAAAAATCCGGGTAAAGCTATTTCATCGGCTTAAAGAATATTTCAAAAGAAAGTACTCTGAAGTTTTAAAAGACAAAGCCGTACTTATGGAGAAGCTTCTTCGCCATTTCACAATCCTCTCCGGTGTAGAAGGAAATTTGCAGGGCTCCTTCTCCCTTCTCTCGGTTATGATTAATACCGAGATTTCGGATGCTGACCATGTTGGAAGCCAGAATGGTGGAGATAATGGAAATGGCTCCCGGATGATCCTGCACATGAAGAGAAAATGCATATTCGCTATGAATCAGTCCCTGGGCGGAGCTGTCCATGGAATTCCGGTATTCTCCGGATTCTCGGAAGAGCTCTGCAATACCCTGGGGCTCTTCTTTTTCTATGGAAGCTTTGATTTCCTCCAGCAAATTTTGGTAATGGGCAATCATTTGAAGAATCGGTTCCTTATTACTGAGGCAGATTTGCTGCCACATAATCGGAGAAGAGGAGGCGATACGGCTAATGTCTTTAAAGCCTCCGGCGGCCAGTTTTTTCATGCATCCCTTCTCATCCTCTTCCTTCAAAAGCTTCACAAGACTTGCGGCAATCAGATGGGGCAGGTGGCTCACACAGGCTACAGCCTTATCATGCTCCTCCGGACTCATCACAAAGGGAATGCTGCCAATAGAGGAGAGGAAGTGCTTCATTTTCTCGATAGACTCTGTAGGAAAGCCCTGCCCGGAGTCAGAAGATAATAAGCATTTTCCAAGAGAAGAGAGTCGGAGGCCTTGTATCCGGAAGATTCCGAGCCTGCCATAGGGTGTCCACCGCAAAATTTTGAAGAAAGGCCTAAAGCTTCCGCTTCCTCCATAATGGAGCTTTTGGTGGAACCCACATCCGTCAGCAATGTATGAGAAGAAAGTTTAGGTGCCAGTTCCCGTAAGAATTTTCGATTCCACTCCACCGGAGTGCATAAAAAGAGAAGCTCCGTATCCGCAGGAATTTCTTCAATACTTTGCAGTCCTTTTTCTATAATTCCTTCCGAAATAGCCATCTCTACGGAATGTTGATCCTTCTCCAGCACGGAAATCCTCGCCTTAGGATAAGTTTTTTTGATGGCCTTCGCAATGGAGCCCCCAATCAAGCCCAAGCCAATCAATGTAAAATTCTTCCATTCCATAGCGAAATCCCCCCTACTTCATATAATATTTCCAAATTATACGGAAAATGCCGGAGAAGGAAAAGAAAGGGGCAGGAGTCGATAGATAAAAACAATAATTCCGAAAGACCTATTTAGAACTTCAATCCTAGAAAAGCATGAAGCATGATAAGATAAAAACCACCATCAAAATTACGAAAAGGAGTATCGTATTATGCGAAAATCTGAAAATCATTACAAGGAAGGCTCATCTTAGCACTAAACTTGCTATTGCTTGTTTTTCTTTTCTGTTTCCAAGGAAGCTTTTCTTCCTATGCTACAAATGTTACGGACAAAGAGAGAGCTACAGCTTCTGAGCTGGACAAGGAAGAGCTGCCTTGGGTTAGTAGCGACTTCACCTATGGAGAAATTGAAAAGAAAATCATTTCCAAGAACAGCTACTACGGCATTACCGGATTGTCTGCATCAGGAAAAAAGAAATTGCAGAATAATAAATATCTGGTGCTTCCGGCCTATCAGGAAGAAGGCGGAGAAGAGAAGGCTGTAGAAGGCGTGGGAAGAGAAGCATTTCAGGGACTTGGGCTTAGCGGTCTTAAAATTCAACTGGCCGAAGGGGTAAAGGAATATATTATTGATGATGGAGCATTTTCGGAAAATGAAATTTCTGAATTGGAACTTCCTGAGGGTGTTAAATATATAGAGGCATTTGCTTTTAAGGACAATCAAATCGGCAGTTTAGAGTTGCCCAAGACTTTGGTGAAATGTGGAAATGAAAGTTTTGCCAAGAATAAGATTCATAGCCTGACAATTTCTCCCAAGGTAAAGCTGTTACAGTTGGACTCCTTTAGCTTTGCCTATAACGAAATCACGGAATTAAAGCTGCCTTATAGCGTGTTTAAGCTTTTGCAAAATGTTTTCTATAAGCAAAATATCGGGGAGAATAAGGTGCAGATTAGCACAAGAAATCCTAAGCATTTGCAGGCTTCCACCTATATTGCGGCAAAGAGTGATTTTCATGAAATTCATTTGGAAGCAGGAAGCCAAGCTTTACTTCCTTTAAATGTTTTACTGCAAAAGGCTTATGCCGTTAAAGAGGATGAGCTGACTAAAGGTTGGGAAGCTTTGCAGGAAGCTATAGAAAAGGCAGAGACATTGTTGCAGGAGGAAGCTCCGGAAGAAAATGATATTCAAGCAGCGCTTGAAAGCTTGGAGAAGAGTCTGGCAGAGTTGGAGCGGAATCCTTATTCTGTAAATGTTTTGGAAGAAAAACTGAAAGAAGCAAGACTAAAGAAGCAGGAAAGATATGAGAAAAAGTCTTTCCGTGTCTTTTCCGAGGAAAGAAATAAGGCAGAGGAGCTTCTTCAGAAAATTAAGAGATTCAGTAAGGACTCTTCGGAAGAGGGAAGAGAGAGAAGAAAAAGAAGCAGAAGGGAGATTCAGGAACGTCTGGAAAACTTGGAAAAAGCAAGTCTTTCCTTACAGGAAAATCCTGACGCTCTATATCAGAAGACGGACTTCCTATATGAGGGGACTAAGATTTTAGGATTTTCCGAATCAGGAAAGAAAAAGGCGGCATACAATAAGGACTTAGTTCTTCCTACTGTAAATCCTGCCGGAGAGGCGATTACGGAAATAGGGGATAAGGCTTTTCTTTACACCGGAAAGGATTACATTTTAAAAACAGATATAGGCTATTCCCCCAATGGACTTCGGAGTGTTGTGATTCCCGATACCGTAACAAAAATCGGAAATAACGCTTTTCAAAACAATGCCCTTTCTCATGTTAAGCTACCTTCTCATTTAGAACATATCGGGGATTTGGCATTTAACGGAAATGTACTGGAGGAAGTTATTTTACCCGATTCTTTGCATAGCTTTGGGGTGGGAACATTTTCCCTGAATCGTATTCGGAAAGTTCGCTTTCCGGAAAAATTGGAAGTGATTCCCAAGGGGATTTTTTCCAGAAATATTCAGCTTGAAGAGGTAGAACTTCCGAAAACGGTAAAAATTATTGAGGACTCCGCTTTTGTGGGATGCCCCATTCAAGAAATCACTCTGCCGGAGGGATTGGAGGAAATCAGGACAAAAGCCTTCCTTTCCCACAGAATCAGAAGCCTGTGGATTCCTTCTTCCGTGAAGAAAATCGGAAGTCAGGCCTTTGCCAACAATAAAAAATTCCGAACACTTCGACAGATTTATCTGGAAGAAGGGGTGGAAGAAATCGGAAACAATGCCTTTAAGAGCGCTTTGGTAGAAGAACTTTATATTCCTAAGAGCCTGAAAAAAATTAGACCCAACCGCCTTTAACGACAACATGAATGAGGAGAAAGAACTTGTCACAACAAAGATTTATACTGCTTTAGAGGAACAAAGCCGGGCCTTCCAAGGCAGGAAGCTGGAACTTCTTCTCTTAAACGAGGAAGACTGGGAAAAGGGAAGAGAGGAAGTTAAAGAAAAACTGGAAAAAGAGCAGGAGACTAAGGAAAAGCAGGAAGAAAAGAAAGGAGAGAAAAAGGAAGATCAAGGAAACGAGGATAAAGACAAAGGGGAGAAGCAAGAAGCAAAACAAGAGGGAAAGAAGGAAAATCAAGGGACAAAGCAAGAGGAAAAACAAGAAGGAAAGAAAAATGAAGAATCTCCGAAAACGCAGGAGGAAAATAGTCAAGTCTCCGGCGGAAAAGCAGAGAATTCCCGCTCAAATCAAAGTATCGGTTCTGTGAGAGGGTACAGAAGAAATTCCGGTGCAGAGCAAGGAAGCCTAAAGAAAGCTGCCGTACTGGGTGAGCAAAGACATCGTAGCTTCTCTACTGTGGATAATCATATCTGGCAGAAGAAAGGCGAATTTTGGTATTTTATTCCTCAGGGAGAAGAAGTCTTGAAAGATGATTGGGCGAAGATTGATGGCCGCTGGTATCATTTTTCTAAAACCGGAGAGATGGAAAAGGGTGGATTTTGGATCAAGGAAGATATTATTATCTTGCCGGAGACGGAGGAATGCTTTCTTGGCAGTGGCTTCTGGATCAAGGAAAGTGGTACTTCCTGGGAAGAAGCGGTATGCTGGCAAACCAATGGCTATGAGGAGGAAAGTGGTGTTTTCTCAATTTATCCAAATGACGAGATTTTGGAAAGAAGGTTATAGGGAAAGAGGCAAAGCGCTATGACAGAAATTGCAGTAGTGAGTTTCAGTAAGGTGGCATAATAAGCCTTTTTGTGGAAAATATGATATTTGTAATATGAAAAACAGACATGATGATTGCGTAACAAATTTCGTGACAAAAATTATACATGTTCTAGAGATCTATCGTTTTCCGAAGATGATAGTGCAACAAGAAAAACATAGCCGAAAACATGAAAAAAGCACGTTTCTGAGCCAATCCGCAAGGGTTTAAACTACACGTGCTAAATTTTCCCAATAAAATCGAGGTGACAAGATTCGAGACTTTGCGACCCCCTAATCTACAAACCAGGTGCTCTACCAAACTGAGGCCACCCTCGTCGACTCCTTTCTTAGAGGAAGCGAACGGCGTAATTCTACAACGAAAGTGAATATTTTGTCAATAAATTTTCAGCATTTTTGGTAGATAAAAATTTTCGGTTATTTTTGGAAATGCAAATAGAATAAAGTGCCTCGAAAAATCTTTCGAAAAAGCAAGAAAAATTCGGAAGAAAAACAAAAACAAGACGGTTTTTCTTGACTTTTTCCTGTCTCGAGCTTATATTTGTTGAGCGTGAGTTTTCTCGCGCCTTTTCTTTATGCATACCTTTCGCAAGGTGGTCACATAAAGGGAGAAAACTAATATGAAAGGAGACCAAAAATGCCAACATTTAACCAGCTCGTTAGAAAAGGTAGAGAGCCAGTGAGAAAAAGTCTACTGCCCCTGCTCTTCAGAAAGGTTCAACTCTTTACAGAAGAGAGCAGCTACGAACAACGCTCCACAAAAGAGAGGTGTTTGTACAGCCGTAAAGACTGCGCTTACACGAAGAAGCCGAACTCTGCTCTTCGTAAGATCGCCAGAGTACGCGTCTTTCCAACGGAATCAAGTAACATCCTACATTCGGAGAAGGACACAACCTTCAGGGAGCACTCTGTTGTTATGATTCGTGGTGGCCGTGTTAAGGATCTTCCAGTACGCATTATCACATCATTCGTGGTACTTTGGATTTCTGCAGGCGTTGCAAACCGTATGCAGGCTCGTTCAAGTACTGCGCAAAGAGACCTAAGGCAAAGAGAGGCTTAGCTGAAATCGTGGTTTCATTTAGACATGGTTATGACGGAAAATTTGGTCACAAAGATAGATAAGCCTGTGTCCATTTCCGCATGAACTCAGAAGATGGGAAAAACATTTTCCTAAGAGAGTACCGTTGATCTAAATCCAGTATTTAAGGAGGAAGTAACGTGCCACGTAAAGGACATACGCTACACAGAGATGTACTAGCAGACCCAATTTACAATTCAAGATTGTAACTAAACGATAAACTCCATCATGTTAGATGGTAAGAAGGGTGTTGCACAGAAGATCGTTTATGGAGCATTCGAGAAGGTTGCCGCTAAGGCAGAAGGATGCTGTAGAAGTATTTGAAGAAGCAATGAACAACATCATGCCTGTGCTTGAGGTAAAGGCAAAGAGAGTTGGTGGTGCCACATACCAGGTACCAATGGAAGTAAAAGCCTGAGAGGGCTCAGACCTTGGCATTAAGATGGCTTACAGAGTTTTCAGAAAGCGTTCTGAAGACTCAGGCAGAAAGATTAGCAAATGAAATTATGGATGCAGCCAACAACACAGGTGCTACGAGTAAAGCGTAAGAGAGATGCATAGAATGGCTGAGTCAATAAGGCATTTGCTCAGTACAGATTCTAATAGGAGGAAAGACATTGGCTGAAAGACAGTATTCCCTGAGCACACAAGAAATATTGGTATCATGGCGCATGTGACGCCGGTAAAACAACACTTTCCAGAGCGTATCCTCTATTACACGGTGTAAACCACAAGATTGGAAACCCACGAAGGTAGTGCTACCATGGACTGGATGGAGCAAGAGCAGGAGGGTATCACCATCACCTCCCGCTGCGACCACTTGCCACTGGATTCCTGAGAAAGGAGCACAAGAAGATCCCGGGCACCGGAATATAGAATCAACCTTAGTGACACCCGGGACACGTAGACTTTACCGTAGAGGTTGAGGCGTTCACTTCGTGTTTTGGACGGCGCAGTAGGTGTATTTGACGCAAAGAGCGGTGTAGAAGCCACAGTCCGAGAACGTATGGCGTCAGGCGAGATACCTACAATGTACCCCGTATGGCGTTCATCAACAAGATGGACGTTGTAGAGACGGGATTTCTTCCACTCTGTACAGACTATCGTAGACCGTTTGGGCAGAACTGTATCATTACCCAGGTTCCCATGGGAAGAGGAGACACCTTCAAAGGAATCGACCTCTTCGAGATGAGAGCTTACTTCTACAAGGATGACAAGGGTGAAGATATCGAATCTGAGATGTTCCTGAAGAGTTCAAGGACTTGGCAGAGGAATATCGTGAGAAGTTAGTAAGCAGATTTCGAGTTGGATGATGACCTTATGGAGAAATACCTTGAGGGAGAGATTCCGACCGAGCAGGAATTAAAGGCAGCCCTTCGTAAGGGTACTATTGCAGGACAGGCTATTCCTTGTCTTTGCGGTACTGCTTACCGTAACAAGGGTGTGCAAAAACTTTTGGATGCGGTTATTGATTTCTTGCCTGCACCGACAGACGTTCCCGATATTCAGGGAACCGATATGGATGGAGAGCCTGACAGCAGACCTTCTTCCGATAGTGCACCTTTCTCTGCTCTTGCCTTCAAGATTATGACTGACCCCTTCGTTGGTAAGTTGGCATACTTCCGTGTGTATTCGGAACATTAAAGACCGGTTCTTATGTTCTGAACTCCACAAAGGAAAAGAAGGAAAGAGTTGGACGTTTGTTGCAGATGCACGCAAACAAGAGAAACGAGTTGGATGAGGTATTTTCCGGAGATATCGCTGCGGCAGTAGGATTTAAGCTTACTTCCTAGGAGATACCATCTGTGATGAGCAGCACCCTCATCATCCTCGAGTCCATGGATTCCCGAGCCTGTTATCTCTGTAGCTATCGAGCCTAAGACTAAGGCTTCTCAGGGTAAGATGGGTGAGGCTTTGGCAAAGCTTGCTGAGAGATCCTACCTTCCGTGTTAGAACCAACGAGGAAACAGGACAGACCATCATCTCCGGAATGGGAGAGTTGCACCTTGAGATTATCGTAGACCGTCTGCTTCGTGAGTTTTAAAGGTAGAGGCAAACGTTGGGTGCTCGAGGTTGCTTACAAAGAGACTTTCACAAAGCCTGTTGAGGTGGAAGGAGTACATTCCTGAGTCCGGTGGTTCCGTATGTACAGACACTGTAAGGTTAAGTTCGAGCCTATGGATCCGAACGGAAAAGGCTCTTCAAGTTCCAGTCTACCGTTGTGGGTGGATCTATTCCTAAGGAATACATCCCTGCAATCGAGAAGGGTATTCGTGAAGCATCTAACTCCGGAGTACTTGCAGGATTCCCTGTATTGGGTGTTGGTGCAAACGTTTATGACGGATCTTACCACGAGGTGGACTCTAACGAGCGTGCCTTCGAGTTTGCAGGATCCATTGCCTTCAAGAACGCTATGCAGAAGGCTGATCCAATTCTTTTAGAGCCTATCATGAAGGTGGAGATTACTACACCGGAAGAATATATGAGGTAACGTAATCGGAGACGTAAACTCTCTCGTGGAAGAATCGAGAGCATGGAAGACATTCCTTCCGGAAAGCAGGTTAATGCCTTCGTTCCATTGGCAGAGAGATGTTCGGATATGCAGCAGACCTTCGTTCCAAGACTCAGGGGTGAGAACAAACTACTCTATGTTCTTCGAGAAGTATGAGAAGTGTCCTAAGAACGTTCAGGAAAAGGTTCTTTCCAACGTGAAGAAGTAATCGGACACGAATCGAATAAGCCGATTATAATTGCATATCCCTTAGAAAAAACTTAACTATGGGATAGAAAAAGGAAGATTTAACAGGCCTTTTCTTGGCCTTTCAGACTGCAGAAAAGGCTTGCTTTCAAGGAAAACTAATGATAAAATCATGGTCACTGGGTTCTTTTCGGACGGGACTAGGATGTACTGCAATTCGCATGCTATGCATGCGTTGGTGCTCAGCATGATTTTTCATTTGTATTACATTTATTAGGAGGGTATTGAAATGGCAAAGGCGCATTTTGAGCGAACCAAACCACACTGTAACATCGGAACTATCGGACACGTAGACCACGGTAAGACAACTCTTACAGCTGCTATTACCAAGGTTTTAGCAGACCGTGTAGCTGGTAACACGACAACAGACTTCGCTAACATCGATAAGGCTCCGGAAGAGAGAGAAAGAGGAATCACCATCAACACCTCTCACGTTGAGTACGATGACAGAGAAGAGACACTATGCTCACGTTGACTGCCCGACACGCCGACTATGTTAAGAACATGATCACCGGGTGCCTGCTCAGATGGATGGAGCTATCCTCGTAGTAGCTGCTACCGACGGTGTTATGGCGCGAGACAAGAGAGCACATCCTTCTTGCACGTCAGGTGAGGTGTTCTGCTATCGTTGTATTCCTGAACAAGTGTGACATGGTTGACGATCCAGAGCTTCTTGAGCTTGTAGAAATGGAAGTTAGAGACTTCTTTCCGAGTACGAGTTCCCCGGAGATGACATCCCTGCAATCAAGGGCTCCGCATTAAAGGCTCCTGAAGATCCGAAGTCCGAGTGGGGCGACAGATCATGGAACTTATGGATGCTGTAGACAGCTATATCCCAGAGCCAGCTCGTGAGACTGATAAGCCTTTCCTTATGCCTGTTGAGGATATCTTCACCATCACAGGACGTGGAACTGTTGCTACCGTAGAGTAGAGCGTGAGTTCTTCACGTATCTGATGAGTTGAAATCGTTGGAATCAACGAGGAGACCTCGTGAAGTCCGTTATCACCGTATCGAGATGTCTCATAAGCAACTTTGATGATGGCCATGGGCAGGAGATAACGTTGGTCTTCTTCTCCGTGGTATCAACCGTGATCAAGACCGAGAAGAGGTCAGAAGTTATCTGTAAGCCGGGTTCTGTAAAAGTGCCACAAGCCAGTTTGCGCCCAGGTTTTACGTATCACACAAGGATGAAGGTGGACGTCATACTCCTTTTCTTCACCAACTACCGTCCTCAGTTCTATTTCAGAACCACTGACGTAACCGGTATCTGCATGCTGCCAGACGGCGTAGAGATGGTTATGCCGGTGATAACACTGATGGAAGTAGATCTTATTCACCCAATCGCATGGAAGAGGGACTTCGTTTCGCTATCCGTGAGGCGCGGAAGAACAGTGGATCCGGAAAGGTTGTTAAGATTCTTGAGTAATTTAAATTTAGACTAAGAAGCTACTTGCTATGTCAGTAGCTTCTTTATACTATAAAAATAAAGTAAATGATATTTAATGCATTAACTAATCTATAAGGAGACTGATGACAAGTCATCATATTTCTTGCTTAGCCTTAGGATTAAGCTTTCTATGCAAATCAGTAGAAAAAGATACGCAAGAACAAGAAGCAAGATGTTTCCAAAAGAGAATGAAGAAGAGTCTGGAGGAGATCAGAAAGATGAAGCTTCGATGAGAAATGAGGACGTTTGTGGAAGAAGAAATTGAAGAATCACCGGGCTGATTAAAAAGTGGAGTGCTAAAGCAGTAACTAGTGAACGTGCGGAGAATAGATATACTTATAGATTAAGTATGCTTAAGAACTCGGACAATCAGCGAGAATCTAATTTGAGTATCTTTTATCCTAAGCTAATGAGCTTTCATTTTGAGCAGATTGAAAGATAGTAGGAAATCAGTTAGAGGATTGGATGAGTAGGATGAAAGAAGAATTGGAACTATATTTATATGAACTGACTGTAGGGCGACAAAATACTTCCTAACACCAAAACATTTGATAAACGCATTCAAAACAGGTTATACCGTTCACGTGGATAGAAGCAAGAAAACGGGAAAAATATTATCGTTATTCTGAACTTCCGCCATGTGATACCTGAAGCACGGATGTTAGCTTTACAACTCCTTATCTAAAATGGAGACACCTAATTTCCACCAACTGTGATGGAAATGAGTATAAGGCAAGATTTTAATTGATGATTTCGGTGAAAGAGTTTCATACTACAAATTATGATCCGATGGAACCGATTGAACCCGATGATCGCTACTATATCGTTGAGATGCAGCAAATATTCTTGAGCGTATTCAACAGGAGGCAACATGAGAAAATTAGCCACACTGATAAGAGAGGAGATCCCGGAAGCTATATGAGGTTTGGGGAGTTTGGTTGAGTGTGAATTATAAGGAGAGACAATGGTTTTTCCCTAAGAATAGCGGATTCTATCCTTCTGAGGATATAGTACATTTGTCACAGCAATAGAAATCCAAAGTTAATGATTCAGATTTGATATTGATTATGCAGCTGAGAGACAGGTTAAACAATTAACTTACATGGCAATTGCTGAGCATCGACTTTAACATATGACTACAGGAAACCCTATCAGCGCATCAATTCGAAAGAATCGCTTCTAATCGTATTAATGGAGAACAGAAGTATATTATATCGAGATACAATCCACATTTCCCCACCCGGAACAGGCAGAACGGATAGACAGACGATTTTTATCATGTGGATGTATAAAATGAGTCTTTGTGGATGAAAAATCACAGGATGGGAGAAGACTACGCAAGGAGTGGCAACGTGTCGATGCTTTCTCCGACTACTATCTTCCACTGTGCAGAGGCACAAATCAGCAGGCTTACACGTAGTGATGGCTGCTCTAATCCGTGAAAATGATATTTATCATATTACACCACTCAGAGAGAAGATATGGATAGATCGGCGTAAAAACGGTGGTGGATAGAACAAAGGCTTTGCGGACATGAATCAAAAATGAATAAAGATAATTTGTCTGCTGAGGATAGAGACCCTGAGCTCATTAGAGAAAGAAATTAATCAGTATATATTACATTAAAGGAGTATTATCATCAAATAGAGATTGTATAAAAGTTTTGAATATTATAGAAACAACTGACATCTTCTTGCAACATAGTCCTATATCTATATCCTAAAAGATAAGAGTAATATATATCAGTTAAAATATGAGGATAGATTTATGGGGAAAAGAATATAGATAATTTGGATGATGTCAAGAATATGTTGATCGAGATCGAGAAAAGATTTATCAGGGAAAGAGAAATCACGACAAAGACTTTTCACAGGAATTCAGAAAGAGGAAGGCTTTTCATGAGCAAATCACTACAGATACCGATTATTGTGGAATGCAGTCTTGATTGTGCTGATTAAAATATTGGAAGCTTTCAGGCTTTGGCGCTTCACCCTCATGGGAAGGCCGAGCTGAAGGCCAGCGCTTTTCCAAGCATTGCTCAGTCTCTTCGGATGTGGAAGAAGATACAGGAATGTCGACTTTGGCAGATAGGCAATGATGATGTGTGGAGAAATTTTTCCAGGGTGACTTTTGCATGCAGCGATCGATGTGGATACTCTATCGTCTCAGCGGTGTGGAAAATCAAAGCAAAGGAGCAGAAAGAGAAAAGATTACAAAGCAGCTGAAAACCCAAGCCGGATACACTGAAGCCTATGATACATAAAAACCTGCGGTGCCCGTATCGAGAGAATGAAAAGCTGATTTTCCCTGCATCACGAGTACATTTCGAAGCGGGCAAAAACGCCGCACCGGCTTTGATGTACTGCCATATGCGGGTAAACGATCAGAATTCCTTTGAATTGCTAGAAAATAAAACCCGAGACAAACAAAATTTATCCATGCCTATATTGGCTCTCACGCCAATGTGCAGGATTTAATTAATGCGGTGGATTCACCGCTTTTTAGAGAGCTCTGGTCTTCAGATTCTCGACTGGCTGTTCTTTATGATGCCTTCCAGACCGGAAGAATCTATACCCAGGATCAGGCCTCCATTGATTCCGAGGTCCTCTTTTAGAGGTAAATGATGATGGCAGGTTGCAGTTACAGAATCCGACAAGGTGTTTCCTGTCTCCCCGCGGGAAGCCAATCTTCAGCTTCGAAAACCCGACATCGGCGGAAAATGCCGTGGAGATACTTTATCAGATGCCGGTACCCAGACAACAGCTACGACCTTTCAGAAGGAAATACAGAGTACGGCTCGGTAACGGATAGATGACCTGGCGAATATAGTCTTTATCCAAAGAGTCGTACACCTAAAGTATTATCATCCGCAACGGATAGAAGATAGAGTTACAGAAAGAAATTCCACAACCAAGGATTTTTATTATGATTTACCGGAGGAATTGATTGCGCAGGATCCTGCTGAATCGCCTCCTCCTCGACTTATGCTTTTAGATAGAGAAACGGAGAAATCGAACATAAAGCATTTTATGATATCCTGACTATTTGAACTGAGATTGTCTGGTCTTAAATGAAACCAAGGTGATTCGGCAAGATTATCAGGGTGAAGGAAGACACCGCTCAGGTAGAAAGTGCTGTTGCATCGGAAAGATAAGGAGCACTGGGAGTGTCTGTCAAGCCCGAAAGCTAAAAGCCCGGCCAAGAATTTCCCTTGGGGATGGAAGACTGAAGGCGGAAATAGTGGATATTTTAGAAGGGGAAACCGCTGATTCGCTTTGGAATTCAGCGGAATTTTTGAAGAGTACGCACCAACTGGGAGAGCCCTTCCCCCTTATAATTACCCATAAAATTAGAGGACAGAACCCGTTACAATACTGTCTATGCCAAGGAAGAGGGCTCTGCGGCGGCTCCCTACGAGCAGGACTGACGTACCAAAGAATTACTGGAGCAGTGTGAGGCCAAGGGGATTGAGATTCTTCATTACCCTCCATGTAGCCTTGGAACCTTTCGTCCGTAGAAAATGGAGGAAGTGAGAAGCATCACATGCATTCCGAGTATTACCCGTGTCCCAAGAGGTGGCGGAGAAAGATAGAAGCCTGCAAGCAAAGAGGAGGAAGAGTATCTGTACCGGAACCACCTCCTGTGAGAGCCCCTGGAGTCCGCTCAAGAGAAAGCGGGAAGATGAGCCAAAGTCCGCTGGACAGACATTTTCATCTACCCCGGATTTGAATTTAAGGTGATGGATGCCTTTGATTACCAAACTTTCATTTGCCGAGTCCACCCTTCTTATGCTGGTTTTCCGCATTGTCCAGCAGGGAGAAGATTTTGCATGCCCTATGAAGAGGCGGTTAAGGAAAAGTATCGTTTCTTTAGTTTTGGGGATGCCATGTTTATTCATTAGGAAATAAGGGTAAAGAATGCGTATCAATAAGTGGCTCAGTGCACAGGAATTTGTTCCAGAGGAGAGGCACTGTTATATTTTCCGAAGGCAAGCTTTTGGTAAACGGAGAAAGCAAGCCTGGCATGGAAATCATGGGAAAAGAGGAGACTTTTAGACGGGAAGCTTATTTCGAAAAAGGACATAAGAAGGAAAAGCCAAAGCCTGTACTCTTGAAATACTATAGCCAAGAGGGCATTATCTGTACCATCGAGAGGAAGGACAGAGGGAAAAATGTTATCGAGGCCATGGGCTATAAAGGAAAGAATCTATCCAATCGGTCGTCTGGATAAGGACTCTGAAGGCCTACTGCTTTTGACCAACCAGGGGGATCTGGTCAATCAAATCAATAAAGCTAGCGGCTATAAGGAAAAAGAATACATTGTTTCCGTGGATAAGCCAGTGACCAGGAATTTTTACAGGAAATGTCGTCAGGAGTTTACCTTCCGAACTGGAGAGAACTACCAGACGGGCAGTGCTTTGGCAGAATCCGAAGCTTCCTAAGGAGATTCAGCGGAAGCAGTTCCACATTGTCTTAACGGAAGGATTAAACTCGACAGATTCGAAGAATGTGTGAGGCACTGGGCTATGAGGTGACTCGCCTAAAGCGCATTCGGGTAATGAATATAGAACTGGGAAAAATGAAACCCGGAGAATATTTCGAGATAAAGAGAGAAGACTTAGAGTTTTTTGAGGGATAGCCCGCAGCACAAAGGAAGATAGCTTGGAAGTAGAGGATGGTATGGGAGTCTAGAGAATAGCAAAATAGAAGAAAATAGCGGCGTGCAAGAAGTCGGTAAGCAGGACAGCATAGCCAAAATGAAGGAACTGATTTCCTTTTTGAATGAGGCGTCAAAGGCCTATTATCAGGAGGGAAGGGAGATTGTCTCCAACTTAGAGTACGACAAGGCCTATGATACCTTGCTGAGTCTGGAGAAGGAGAGCGGAGTGGTGCTTTCCGGAAGTCCCAGCCAAAATGTAGGCTATGCGGGTGGCTACCGCTCTCCCAAGGAAACCCATGAAACGCCCTATGCTTTCTTTTGGATAAAACCAAGTCAGTAGAGGATTTGCAAAGCTTTTTACAGGGGCAGGAGGAATTCTTTTCCTGGAAATTGGATGGATTAACCATCGTCGCATTATCAGGAGGAAAGCTTGTAAAGGCGGTAACTAGAGGAAATGGTATCGTGGGAGAGCTGGTTGGAAATGCCAAGACCTTCCAAAACTTGCTTTTGCAGATTCTCAAGGGTCATCTCAGGTTCGGGGAGGCTATTTTTATTCCGATTTTAGAAAGAATCAATGAAGAGCTTCCGAGGAGGGCGCTAAATAAAAACCCGCAGAAATCTTTTGCTCCGGGTTCCGTTCGTCAGCTGGATCCGAAGGGTGACGAAGGAAAGAAGGTGCAGATTTCTTTGTTTAGCTTGGTGCTTGCGGAGGAAGAGGACTCCGATTTTCACACCAACATGAGGAAGAGTTCCGTTTTCTGGAAAAGCAGGGATTTTCCGTGGTACATCGAAAAATGGGTGAATGCTGAGAAAATATCCAAGAGGCGGTGGCGGAATTTTCCAAGCTGATGCCGAAACGAGCTTCCCCTCCGTATGGACTGTGCCTATGCGAGAAACGTCTGCAGACCGCCAAGTTCCCCCGGTGCGTATGTCATTGCACGCTGGCAGCAGCACACACACCTGCTTCTTCCCTGTGGAATGGCCTCCGCCTAGCAAACAGGCTTGATTAATCCGGTGGCGATTTTTACGCCGGGTGGAGCTGGAGGCACCGTGAGTCAGCAGAGCCAGCCTGCACAATGTGTCCACTTGGAAACCTGCTCTGGCATCGGACGAAATCACGGTTTATAAGGCAGTATGATTACTGATTGGGGAAAAATAAAACAAAGTCCGGAATTTAGAGATTCAAGCACCGTCCCGCCTGTCAGGTGAAACGAAGATTGTGCAGGATAGGGAAAACCAAGATGTCTCTGCACCAATCCTCATTGCCCGCAAAAGCGATTAAGCAGTTTGTACCGTCGAGATGCTTCAAATATCGAGGGCTTTCCGAGTGACCCTGGACTGGCTGCAGAGGCTTTATTCAAGAATTTCGGATCTTTTCTCCTGGAAAAGCATAAGGAAGAAATCAATCGGCATGGAGGGCTTTGGTCTCAGTCCTTTGAGAAAAATACAGGAAAATGTTGAGAAGGCTAAAACCTCCAATCTGGGCAGGCTTTTTATGGCCTGATAGAGGGAATCGGTGTCAGCAACGGTAGAATGTTGGCGGGAGGCCTTTCCCAGGATCCCTACAAGCTGATGGATCGCCATAAAGGAAGAAATTCTTCGAGGTGAAGGGCATTGGGCAGGTTTTTAGCGGATAGTATTGTAGAGTATTTTAAAAAGGAAGAAAAATCGTCGGATTGTTTTAGAACTCTTGTCTATTTTGCATTTGGAAAAGAGGAAGAGAAGGAGGAGAAAAGCGGAATCAGCGGAAAGCATTTCGTAATTACCGGGTTCTGTTCATCATTTTCCCCAATCGAGAAGCTTTAGAGGAGGAAATCTGAAAGGCCGGAGGGCAGAGCAGCCTCCGTGTCCCAAAAACACGGACTACTTAATCAAATCAATGACAGTACTCCGGAAGCAGTAAGAATAAGAAGGCCAAGGGAGCTGGGAATTTGATTATACGGAGGAAGAGTTCTTAAAGCTTCTGAAGATTAAGCTTTTTCATTAAGAAAAGCAGAAGGGATAGCGTGGATATCGGCAAGTCTATGAACCGCTATTTAGAGAATTAAAGTGTTTCGAAAGATGAGGCCTTATCATGAAGGAAAAGGACAGAGAATGGAAAACTATGATTTATATTTTTCCCCACCTGGGAATCGGCATTGAAAATTACAGAACAGTATCTCGGTTTTTGGTTTTCTATAGCCGTCATCATTATCGGAATCGGAATGCTTCTGGGTATGTCGAGGTGGCATCAAGGATTATAAGGTATGGACACAAGGTGAGGATATTCAGGACTTTGCCCTTGTTGTGATTGTTCCCCAGAGTCATCGGTGCCAGGCTCTACTATGTGATTTTTGAGTGGGAATATTATTCCAAGCATTTTTGCTGGAGACACAATATTCGACAGGGAGGATTACGATTTACGGGCGTACTGGCGGCTATTGCCACCTGTATAGAGCTTTTGCAGAAAAGAAAGCTGAACTTTCTGCCGATGGCGGATTCCGCGCTATCGGATTGATTTTGGGACAGGCCATCGGCCGTTGGGGCAATTCTCCAATGCGAGGCACTTTTGGGGATATACGAATTCCCTGCTTGCCATGCGGATTAAGTGAGAGTATCGTGAATCCGATGCTGAACAGTGATGTCTCGAATTCTGCAGTATATTTCCGCGTATCTCTATATTCCAGGCACATCCTACATCAAGGAAAGTTTAAGCAGAAATTTGTTTGCTCGCTTTTTCTTTGCTTTATCCGGAAGAAAAACTATGACGGACAGATTTTCCTTTTTCTACCTACGCGACGCGGCTTTGGGCGCCTTTTATAGAAGGATCGCGGGCGGATTCTTTGATGTTCTTTGGCACAAATATTGCGGTAAGTCAGATGCTTTCCTACTTTTTGTTTATTATCAGCATTATCGGACAAATTTTTACTTTATGTACGAGGTAGTTTGTAAATTTATCTTTGTTACATGATTTATTCTGCAGAAAAGACTTTTGATTTTCTCTAACCGATGCTGTGCAGTTTGCGATATCGGTTTTTATATCCTTTATTGTGTTTTATGCTAAATGTTTATAAAAGAATGCAATTTTATGCAAAAAGCTAATGGAAAGATAAAGCTTGCCGATAGAGTTGATTAGTGATATATTTTCTAGCAAAAATTAAAAGAAGATTTCAGGAGATCTTTGTGGAAAAATATTGGTAAAACTATGATAAAAGGAGAGGAGTTTTATGCACTTATCATTAAAAGAGGATTATTTTTATTTTTCTTATTGGAATGATGGCGTGGTGGGATGCACTCTATTTTCTATCATTCCACAAGAGATGATGGCAGAGTCGGAACACAGCTTGGAACTCATTGTCAGTAAATCCATCGAGAAGGAAATCCAGGATAACTTAGATTTTACGGAAGCAAACGTTCGATCTGTTGTGGAAAATCAAAAGGTTCAGGAACTTTTTGCAAACCGTGACAGAGAAGGTCTTTACGACTACATGCTTCCTATGCATACAAGTAGAAACTGATTTTCCCCAGGCTCATTTTTCACCTTCCGATTCCGTATCTTTCTTAAAGAATGAACAAACCGGAAAAATTTGGAGACAGCTTAAAGGATTTCCGATTTACAGTAAAATGAGGCCAATGCATCTAAGAAGACTGCAAAGGAATTAGGCAGGAGTATTCGGTTTGATTCCGTGTGGTTAGCCTGATATTTTATGAAGGGAATCATGTGGGTAGCTTCGAATTTGGTAAAGAATTGGAACATAGTTTTTTAGAGACCTTGAAAGAAGCCTACAACGGTGATTTTATTCTGTATAAGTTTGAAGAGGGAGGAGCTACCTTCATTTCCTCTACTGTATCTGAAGAGGCTGTAGATTTTCCATATTCGGGATAAGTTGGAGGCCATTCAAAATGGGGAGTCTGTTTTATTACCTCTGAGGATGAGACGAAAACTACTATTGCTTACCTTGAAAACTTTTGACGGGAAGACTCTGGATTTTTAAGTTTATTGATGACCGTACAGACATAGTGGCAAAGGAGAAGGAAACCTATCGAAAATTCGGTATGGTGGTTATCATGATGCTGATTGCCATTCCAATGGCTATGCTGTTCTAATCAGCTTCCGTCCTCTCTATGCTTTGGTGAGGGATGCGAAGTCATTGCCCAGGAGATTTTACCAAGCGATTCGCTACCAATCGAAAGATGGGGACCGATGATTAGTAAGTCCTGGATCATATTTCTCCGGACCAAAGGACAGGTTCCATGTAATCGGAGATATGTCCTCTAGGTGAGTCAGTACCTCGAGAAAGAGAATATCCGCAACGGGAGAAAACTTTGCCGCTTCCAATGAAGAAGTTCATCGAAACCGGTGGATGTGCGCAATTGCCTCAGACCAGTTATCTTCCGTGGATTATGCCAAGTCGGATGTGCAATATGGCGGATAGAATTTCTCGTTTAAATGAAAGTGTACAGCGGATTAATCAGTCCATGGACAGGTGTAATCAGCTCCACGGACGAGGGGAGTGAAGCGTCCGCAGAAATTGAAGAGAAGATTTTGCTCCAGAGACTCTGAAAAACCAAAGAAATATAGGAGAAGGCGCAGGCTCTTGTAAAATTGAGCAGATTGTTCATACTATTCGGCCGGAATCATGCAGAAGAAACCAATATATCGGCACTGAATGCCACTATTGAGGGCGGCAAGAGCAGGAGAAGCCGAAAGAGGATTGGCAGTTATGGCCAGTGAGTTAGTAAACTGGCAGACCAGCCTCAAGACTTCCACAAATTCCATTGCTCTTTTGATTCGGGAGATTCGGGGAAAATAATGATAGTGTGGTCAGTTCCACAAAGGAAAGTAAATGAAAGGTTAGTTGAGGGGTAACAGTGGTTCAGAGCTCAAAGGCAGCCTTCATGCTCCATCAGCACAGAGGCACACCATAGCTCTGCCTCAGGTAACCAGATAGATCCCAAACTGGTAGGGAACAGAGTTATGAAGATTGAAACTTTGTTAAGTAGCTTTAATGATATTGTGGGATAAGTCCGGACAATGTCAAAGAATCGTCAGCGATGTAAAGCAGATTTTCCAAGAAAGGCAGACGGCTGCAATGAAGGAGATTACGCATGCTACGTTCAGTGCTTTGCTGGAGATGTCGGAAGAGCGCTGCAAGAAGCGGTTTCCAAGTTTAAATATTGATTTCATAAACTCAGTGGAGTAGAAACACAAAGAATATAATGTTTTATACAGAAGTGATACAGGCCTAAGAAATGGAGAATCTAATTCAATCCCCACCTCAGGCCTGTAACCGTATCAGAAATTATAGTGTTGTGTTTAATAGTGTCTCGGCAGCAGGTGTGACAAAGCATGGGTTTATGATGTAAAAAGTCTCATAACTGAGGTCGGACGGAATGAAAGGCAGAAGAAATGGATGGGGCAGAATCAAGACAGTTTGAGCACGGAGGCATTAAAGGCTTCGTGTGTTTTAGTTGGGATATAGTGAGGATTGCTCTCCTACATGCTGAAAGCCTTAAAGTTTTGCACATCTCTTCTAGCAAAAGAATATGGAAGGAAGGCTAAAGTTTGCGCGATATAAATGTATCTGGGCAATATCGCAACTGGCAATCATAAGGTGATAGCTTTGACCGGTGATAAGCCATATAAGGCGATTGTGAAAGTGGAAGAGTTGGTGGGAGCCGATGCAAACAGAAGAACTATTCCAGGAGAATGGCATCAAAATGTCGCATTGAAGGACAATGCAGTATTCGCTAAAATATAAACAAGAACAGAGGGATTAAATGCAAGTCAGGTGAGAATAACTAACATTTCTCGAATTTCCACAAAAATGGAATTGATTGGTATCTGAATAATCGGATGCAATAGCAGAAATATAGAGGAGTGTAACAAATAAAACATAAGGAAAAGGAGAAAACTTAGAAACTACGATTTGTTTCATTCATGCATCTTAGAATTCCAAAAAGAAAAATAGGGTGGAATAATGGAAAGGGTTTGCAGTTTATGAAGAGTGACTTAGTTTCTGCTTGCGGAGCGTGTATAGCTTTCTGTTGCCGGTTTACCTCACGCAGGAAGTGATTCAGCACGGCAGCTTCTTGCGGATCGAAAGCTTTGGATCGTTATCGCGTGAATGCGGCAAATTTCATCTATGCTCGACCTTCTTTCGCACAGTCAAACGGAAATCGCTGAAATTAAAAGGAGGTGGAGACATTTATACCCAATTATTGTGGAAAGGCCACATCAGAAACTTTCTTTGACTATTTACACGTTTTCCGACTAGCGTTTGTTTTATTGTTATGTGCGGTGGCGTCAATGCCACGCCACTCATGCAGTGACTTCCCACGGAGTAGGAGCTAATCACTACATCGTATTTGTTATTGCTACCGTAGTTTTGGATTCGAGACAGTTGGTATGATGCCTAGGAAAGATTGGGATCACATCATCAGCATTTTCATCCTTGTGGTTTCGTTATCGGATTTTTGAACGGCGGCGGCAATTTTATGGAGAATTTAAAGGCTGTAGATGCCGGAAAGCATGAAATTGTTCAGGTAGGTAACGGTAATCCTTTCCTGTCAGGTGCCTTATGCAGGATTCTGCTTTTTGGTTTGCCAGCTTCCTGGCAGAAATCAACCTAAGAACCGAGCAGTTAATGCTGTCATGCTTTTCTCTCAGTATGCTATGGGAACCATGGTTATTGCCAGCGCTGCATTAATCCTCATATTGATGTAACCAGCCAGGCAGATATTCTGCTTTGATTTTTGGCAACACATTTCTCCCGCATTAGCAAGTATTTTTGCTGTAATTATCTTCTGGTATTTATACCACATCCGTTCCACTTTGGACCAGCATCGGAAGAATTGAGAAAGAGGAACCGAAGTATAAAGCTTTTATAATGTCGTATTGGGAATTATCGAGTTGCGTTATTGTTGTTTCTTACCCTACCGTTCCTTAGTAAATGTCCTTTACGGCTTAAATGGATATCTTGGATTTATCCTTGTAGCCTTTATGCTTGTATACGACATCCGTACAAGAATGAGTAAAAAGGTACAGGTAGCAGCAACGGAAGAGGCTACTCAGCAGTAGTAGCATAAAAACATTTTCGAAAAGAGTGCCGTGTAGCATGCGCACTCGTGAAAGCCAGCAGGAGAATAACAATGTGCCGCAACGTGCTATGGAGACAAGGGCATCCCGAGGGAGACTTGTAAAGAAGAATAGAAGAAAAATAAAACTATTTAAAAATAAGTTTCTTTTTAGTGCATTTTTGAGATAATGTTCACAATTGGCGGTAAAAACAAAGAAGGAGGAAACTCGGTTCCATCAAATTGAAGTTGACGGAACCACGACATTTATAGAGAAAATGCTAGTTTTATGGAATTTGCCGATAGCACAGAAACTATAAAAATTAGAAAATAGGAGCAGAATATGAAGAGAAAATACTTAACTTCTGTATTGGCTGCGGGTATGGCTTTTGGAATGAGCTTTAGCGCATTTGCAGGATCATGGAAGAGCGATGCAAAGGGCTGGTGGTTCGACAATGGGAACGGAACTTATTCTTAGAATGGCTGGACTTGGTGCAGACGGAAAATGCCTGACGGTGTTGCTGAGTGTTATTTTGATCAGTAGCGGCATATATTGACCAGCACAACAACCCGGACGGATACCAGGTAAACGGAGACGGTGCATGGACTATGAATGGAGCAGTACAGACCAAACAGACGTCAGCAGCTGTAAATGAGTCCGTATTTTCCAAGTCCGGTTCCAAGAAGGGACTTGCGACCAGAGATACTCTTTTCAGCAATACCTCTGTAAGCGACCTGGGGGTAAAGCATCATTTATAATCTACCATTTCGAACAGAACTTTATGGATAACTTCCGCAACACGAAGGCACACGGGCGTGCATAGAGCAGCTGATTATGTTAAACACTCCGAGAAATAATCCTGAACCTCAGTCTTTGCCTGCTCGGAATTACAGGACAGGAAGCTAACTATTATGGATTTAATGTGACCAGTCAGGCGGGAATCGATGCGGCAACTGTCTTGCCTAATCGTTTTGCTTCTTTTATACAAAGACTCTATCGATAACTGGGTAATCGGAAACGATTAACTATCCAAAATGCATGAACTATACTCAAGTAGTTTTGGAAAATTACGCGGATCAGTATGACTCATGCTTTCCGTATTTGGCACTGCTATTAGCAGAACAACTGTCTGCAAAATGTTTATATTCCTTTTGACTGCAAAGTGGACTGAGCATTCTCCGTCCGCGGATACTATAAGGCAAAGGGATCTGCTTCGTCTCCTAAATGACAGACGGTGATCTTGACTATGGTATTGCTTGGCATCCCCTATCCACAGGAATTGGCTGATCCGAGCTTTGAAGACGATGCCAAAGGCTGCAATAGCGAGGACTCCCTGATTATTAACATGAAGAATATCAATGTCTTAACCGGACTATTGCAAAAGCCTGAGTACTTGTCTCACAACGGCAAGGTAAGACATTTAATTCTTTCCGAGCAGGGCTTTAATGCCACCAATGAAGATATCCAGGCGGATCAGATCGCCAAGGCATACAACATTGCCAAGAACAATCCTTATATTGAAGCCTTTTTCTTGGCAAGAGAATGACTTAGTCAGCGAGAAATGCACAATGTAAAGTGGTGCTTTACAGGAAATGCACTTTGGATTAAAGGAAGCATTTGAAAGAGGTGGAAGACCAAGAAAGGCATATTCCGTATATAAGAGCTTGCAGTAAATTCTTTATGATAATTTAATTGTGAAAAAAGCATTTAAAAGGAAAAATGTACTATAAGGAAAATGAAAAAGGAGTAAAAAGGACTATGAATCTAAGAAGAACAAAAACAATGATATTGTTCTCAATGACAAAGGCTTTAGCGTATTGAATATGCTTTTGATAGCGACGGCATTATTGGTGATTTTTTTCTTTTTGCCTTTGGTTCAGCAGAGTAAAAGTGTTTATGATTATTCTTTGGGAAGCTTTTCTATGTTTAGACTTTCCCATTTTGATACCTATGCATTAGAGGAGCTGCCTGACCTTTGATAAAAGCATATCTTAGCTTGTTTTCGATTTATCTCTCGCGTTTCATAGCGTGTGCATATTACTTTCAAGAAAGCCAGCGAAAAAGTCAGTTATATGTTGATTCGTGTAATATCTTCTCCCATACCGTAATGGGTGATTTACCTAATCCTTTTATGCTTAAGGTGGGTTTATCGGTATGGCAGAGATATGGTGAGAGATTACGTTAGTGTAAAGCTTCTTTGCTAGATTTTAATTTTTGATTTTATTTGTCAGCGTTATTCTTTCCGTATTTGAGTTTTACTGACGGGTACTATGGAAGCTGACGAAACCGCAACGGCACAGGAAATTGAATATGTGAATATGCGAAGGAAATCTTTAAAAAGCCGGTTCATGAAGCTCAGCAGTAGCGGAAAATGTATCATCCACTGTTGCGGAAAATACGCTGCAGCCATGAAGAAACAGAATCAAAAGTCTAACCTGTAATCATTGTGGGGAATGTCTGTTCTTCGGATTCCACTATCTGTAAAGTTTGCGGAACTCCTCTTAAGCAGGGAAAAGAACAAGTAAAATGGAAAAGTGCGGAAACCCTCTGTTCGAAGATGCTTTCTGCATGATGTGCGGAAATGACTTAAGAGAGAATAAGGCAGAAATTCTCCGGGAAGAAGCCTACAACAGAAAAGGAGAAACGGCTGTTGCAAGGGAGCCCAGGAAACTGTTGCAACGGAGGCGCAAGAAAATCTTGTATCAGAGAAGGCAGCTGCGTTGTAACGGAGACAGAAGAAAAACCAAACAAGTGCTGAAAAATCAGAGGATATTGGTTCGCAAGAAAGAGGCGGATAAGCTTATACCTGCATTAGTAGATTATATCTGCCTTTGCAGGTATTTTTCGTCTATTAACAATTAGATTTGCAATTAGCTAGGTGCTAAAAAATATAATTTAAAAAGCAGGAGCTGCAGCAGAGATGCATATTAGTGGAAAGTTTTTATCGGTTCAAACTGTCCCGATAAATGACCCAATATGAATGTAAATCCCAATAAAATTGGAAGGAAGAGAAAAGATTTTTGATATAATATATGAAAATCCTCAATAACCAGAGTCGAAATGGCTAAGAGATAGGATGTTCAGATTCAACAGTAAAGAGAACGCTTCAAAATTAATGGATAAAGGTACAATTAAAAAGAATCGGATCAAATAAAAAGGGTGAGTGGATTATAGTATATAAAAATAGCAAATGAGAGTCTAAATCGAAGGAAATACAAAAAGCAAATACACAGTGAAATACACACAATGAAAGATACACAACAGGAATATATAACAGGAGATACAAAAAGTCAGGAGAAGATTTTATGAAGACATTGATAATGGTAACAGAAGTCTCGCATCAAGGACAATACAAAGCATTGGCCTCATGAGATGGTAAAGGTATTTGAGCAGGAAAAAGTATAGAAGTAGAGGTGGTCGGATAGGGATAAAGACTATACGAGGGCTGTATTTTGTGGGTATTGTTATAAAAATGGAAAATGTGTCTTCATGACCCTGCATAAATGGCTGGCAGAGCAGTTTTAGCGGCAGATGCTTTTAGTAGTGGCACTCCGTTTATTACGCTTCTGCCAATGCCACCTGATTGCCCTGTCTGGATAGATTGTTTTTACAGCACGCATTTTGATAAGACCATGAAGGTGGGCGCCAGTGTGGTTGTGGGCAAGACGAGGCGGTTTATCCGCAACCTTTGATGAATTGAATAAGTATTTTACAATCGCGGAATGCCGTACTCCAGTCAATACTGGAACAGTGTTCACGGATGCGAAAAGGGGAGGCGAAGGAAGTGCGAAGGCCCAGACCATGAGAACCTTTGGGAAGAAATATGGCTTTTTGTGAAAGCATTGCCCTTGGAAAAGAAAACTACGGTTTACCGAGCAAGAAGAGGATGGCTACAAAATTTTGTCCGTGGAGGAAGGTTCGTCAGGGTATCGATGCTTTTGGAAATCATTTGTAATGAATGGAGGAAAAGCATGGAATTTGATGAAAGCTTTGCACGCATGATGCGTTTGCATCAGTATAAGAAGACTTTTGGAACATCCAGGTTGACGGATAAATAGAAAACTTTATCGGGAGGAAGAGCATGAAACTACTGGAGTACATGGGGCGTAGAAATAAAATGACGCTTTCAGAATGGGAAAGACTACTTTTGAGAGGAAAAGAGAAATCCATTGTCCTAAGCATGAAGGAGGCGGAGGAAGTCTAAGAAATGGAGCTGGGAATGGGATGAAACGCTATACAGCTTATGTGGACTGTCAGAAAACAGGAGCGTCACGAGAGAGAAGAAGGACGCATCGACTCCGGGTTATAGACAAAGAGAGCCTCCATTTCAGCTTAAAGAGGAGACCATTTACAAACTAAGATGGGTGCGTGAAAAGCTTCCGAGGAGAGTCTCTGAGGGAGTCTTTGCCCTGCAAAGAACTTCTTATAGTGGTAAAAGTTCTTGAGAAAATGACCAGTACGTCCAGGAGCTTGAAGAAATACTTATAGAATATAGAAAGCCCGTGGTTTTGCAGTGATGGATATCTTAGAGCTTGTCTATGATAAGCAGCTTAAAAGTTTCTTGAGAAATGTCTGCCTGGCTTCCGTGGTAAGATCCATATTTCCTTATATGTGAGACAAGCGATCAATAAGAGCGCAACAAAGGCACTTCCTGAAAACAATGGTTTTGGAACAGGAGATGGGATGCGGATACCTGCGTAGTTTTGCTGCCAAAGAGCTTTTACGAAACTTGCTCGTAGAATGGGCTGAATCTGAAGAAGAGGCTGCTTTAATTACGGAAGAAAGCTTGCAAAAAGAATTAGCCTAAAGTTTTGCTTTGGGTGACATGCAGGCGGTTTCATTTACCGCTTACCTTGACGATGATGAGCTTTTCTTCGCACAGCATCCAGTTAGCGGCAGTCTTAAGAAAAGGAATAATCTCGGCAGTGAAGGATAAGAGAATATAGATGGTCTGAACAGATAGTTTACCTTTCTCGCTACAAAATATGATATTGCAGCGAGAAGGTATTTCTCTTGACTGCTCTGTGTGCAGCCACAAAATCAACAGAATCGGAGTGAAATCGCAGAAAGCTAAAGTGTTGACGATTTTGTTAAAATGAAATTAGTACACAAATGCGACAGATTTTGTGTGATGGGGGTGGAACTATGTGTTTCGAGCGAAGAAAAGCATATGACAGCTTACTTCAGTGGAAGGAAACTCGAATGGAAAACAGCATTGTTAATGGTAGCTTAGACGTGTAGGTAAATCTGACTGTTGTTGAAGAAATTTGCCAGAAATGAATATGAAAGTTTTATTTTGGTGGATGCTGCTGCTCACCAGAGACCAGCAAAGCATTGTTTGGTAATCTGTCGGATTTAAAGCTATATCTTTTTGCAACCGCAATTAACTTATCAGGTGAGTCTTAAAGAAAGAAAATCGCGCATCGTTTTATGATGAAGTGCAGTACTGTGTCCAAAGGCAAGACGAGGCCATAAGCTAGAGTGAAGGACGGAAGATACGATTATGTGAAACCGGATCGCATGTCTATTAGAAGAAATGGTGAAAGATATTTTGATTCCAAGTGAAGAGAGAAAGTTTCGCGTATGTATCCGATGGTTAGCAGAAGAAGAATTTCCTGATTGGGCTCTGGAGGATAAAGAATCTCGGTACCGATGTCTTTCTGGAGGCTTCTGCATGGTCCACAAAAGTCGTTAGGACAAGCGGCATTTAGAAAAATGCTTCGCAGATTTCAGATTGTATATGCTGGTTGGTGGTATGCCACAAGCTGTAAGAAAAGCTACTATTTCTACAAATGATCTAAGTAAAGTAGATGATGTTAAACGAGATAATTTTATCCTCTTTATGAGGATGATTTTCACAAGATTGATCCAAGGGAAAAGAATATTTTCGAGCACTTTTTGATGCAATTCCTGCTCAAAGCGCATGGGACGCATCCAGACATCAGACATCAAGTGTTTTGAGAGGGAGCAGAGCTGGAGATATATTGAGACGCATGATAATAGACTGGAGAGATTCAGGGACAGTACTGAGGTAGCATATCATGCCAATGCAGTCCGAGCCGGGCATGGCACAAAAATAAGGATTTAACAATGTTTAAATTGTTTACCGTTGATATTGATCTGTTTATTACTCTTGCATCAAAGGGTCGGGTCTACTGAGTGAGCATATTCCAAAGCTTTTAGAAGCAGTGCAAGTTACAGGCTAACTTGGGCTCATGTTGTAAAGAAAATGTTGCTCGCTCAGACATTAGCAACAAATGGATGAAGAATTATACTATCACACGTTTTGAACGAAAGAGCGCGCCATATAATTATGAAGTTGAGTTTTCCCATAGCTGCAGAGAGAGACAAGATATCGGCGATGGGGAGTTAAGAGCTCAGGCTATAAAAGATCATCCTTCAATGATGCATTTTCAACTCAAATTTTCATCAAGAATAATGCGTGAAATATTGCTATACACAAAGGATTATCAAGGATGGATCTCTAGTAATGTGTACCGGTATGTGGGCACGTTTATAGCAAAACCCTGACGACAAAGTCCTATTGAGTATGAACTCCATGGGGAATGGTATAACACCTCAGGTTTATTATTTCCCATTACATGTTACAAAGCTCGTCGTAAATTGTCGACGAAGAATAGGAGTGTAAAATGAAATTAGGAATTGTCGGTTTGCCAAATGTGGGAAAGTCCACCCTCTCTTAAATGCATTACACCAGGCAGGGAGCGGAGTCTGCCAACTACCTTTTACTGCATAACGCAAGTGACCCCAACAAGTGGGCGTGGTGGCATGCCCGGACGAGGCGATTTTGAAGCTTTGTCTCGACCTGCATCATTCTGATCATCCGCGGCGGTTATCGAGTTTGCGATGGATGTGCGGGTCTGGTTGCGGGCGCTTCACGGGCGAAGGCTTGGGAGGAACCAGTTTTTGGGAGATATCGTGGAGCACGATGCCATTGTGCATGTGGTCCGTGCTTCGAAAGATGACAATGTAAATCCATGAGAATGGTTCCGTAGACCCCATCAGAGATATTGAAACCATTGAGTTGGAGCTGATTTTCTCGGATTTCGATGCTGGACAGAAGAATGCAAAGACCAAGAAGCTCGCCAACAACGATAAGGATGTGCCAGAAGGAATATGCTCTTTGGAGAAAAGCTTGCATCGCTCATCTGGAAGAGGGGAAGCTCTACCATCAACTTTAGTGAAACGAGACGAGGAAGAGATCTTTGCTGACAGCATCGGGCTTCTTACCAGAAAGCCGTGATTTGAGTGCTCAGCAATGTGGCCGGAGGAGAAGTCTTGCGGATGGAAAGCAACCTCATGTGGCAAGAGGTCCGGGTATGCGAAGTTAAGAACCATTTCCTGAAAGCTTTCGTCATATTCCACTTGAATGAGACATTTCGGAGAGCTTTCCGAGGAAGGGAGGAGAGTATCTGGAGTCTCTTGGTCTAGCGAGGTCCGATTTCGGATAAGATTGTTCAAAGACGTCTATTCTTCTGGGGATTGATGTCTTGCTTACAACGCGGGAGAAGGGAGACCAGAGCTTTACACGCAAGAAGGAACCAAGGGCACCTCAGGGCGGCAGGAAAGATTCAACCTAGCGACTTTGAAAGAGGGCTTTATTAAGGCGGAGGTGAGTGAAGTCTGCATGATTTGCTGGATAACGGATCTCTCTCTCGCGGCGAGAAGAAAAGGGGCTGGTTCGACTGGGTAGAGGTAAAGAGCGTGATGCAGGACGGCGATGTGGTGCTGTTCCTGCTTCAATGTTTGATAGATAACTAAGAGCAACTTTCCTCTTTGCGTTAGACCGGTTTTGCTAACATCATAGATAAAGTGTCTGACAATAGCAGAAACATTCTTCGACATACAAGAAAACATAAATTTTAAGAGGGCGACTTTTGCTCCATCTTCTATGTATGACATGGTCGCTTCTTTTCCTATGTAGTCTTCCTTGGATTGTTCAAAGCAAAATCTTGGAGCTCTCGGCTCTGGATTTTTCCCGTTATTTCTTCCCATATGCGGCTGATTTTCTCCCTGTGTCGACAGGGGGAAGGAAGTGGGAAAATTCTAGTATCCTGTCTTGCCATTTCCCTGAAAACTCGGTACTGTACGGAGAGCGAGCGGAAAGTCGGGTAAGTATGTTTGCGGAGAGTATCATTTAAATTTAGATACTAAGGGCAGGATAGATGATTCCTGCTGCAAGTTCCGTGAGGATGGTTATAGCCGAATTCTTCTAACCTGCTCATTAGACGGCTGTCTTTCCACTCGCGACTCCGGAATGGAAGAAGTTGGAGGAAAAGCTACAGCAGGCTGCCCATGACCAGTGGAAAGTGGCGAGAAAGTTAGCGTTATATTCTCGGGTGGTGCGTGTCGGTGGAGTGTGATACAGCGGGACGAATCCTCACTCATTCCACAGGTCTTACGGGATAAACGAATTGGAGATGTGATGCTTCTGGGCGTGGGATTAAAGTGCAAAATCTCTGGTCTTCCGGAGAGCCTTCATGAAGGAAGAGATGATTTTTCCGATCGGAAGGGTTGGCTACAAGACATGGAAGGCATGGGGCATATACTGGATTTTCTCATGCAGGTATCATTATGGTTGAAGAATGTACCTGGAAGCACAGGCAGCATCAGAAGGAGGCATCTTATGGATGGCACTCATGGGCGGTGGGACACCTCCTTCCATCTCTTGGGAAAGACTTGCAGGGACGAGGGACAACTTATCAGGTATCGATCAGCATGAGGATGCGACACTGGCGGCAACAGAAAGACCAAAAAGCCCTTTGCCATGAGCAGCTTCCACATCATGGTCGGGACGTTATGAGGCATTTTCCGGAAATCCTATCTTCCCTTTCTATACATGAAAAGTGAGACGGGACTCTTCAGACTTAGGCGTTTCCAGCCATCGGTTTGATGAAGAAGAGTGAGGCTTTTCTATCAGCTTTGATGCGCCCCGGATATGCTGGATGGATCAAAGGGCCAGGACTTTAGTGCAGTACAGGTACGGTGAACAGCCACGGTGAGTCTTCGCTTGTTTTCATATCATAAGGGACTATGGAAGATAGGTTTGCCAAAATGCGGTGCCACTGTTGTTTGTGCAAGACAGGAAAAACCTATTGAGAGCGACCAAGGAATTGGCGAAATCACTTTTCGTGCCATTCCATGCGAAGTTTTCTGTCTGCCAGGGAGGTCATCCTGCAAAGAACTTTTCAAGCCGTCCGTATTGCTTTGGATCAGGGTTGAGGTTTTGGAAAATTCCTCAAGCCATGATTGGTAACCAGACTCCGAAGGATCTGTGTATCGAGCTACACTCTCTGGAGGACAGGATTCCAGCAAAGCGAAGCTTCAAAGAAGCGGAGAATCCTTGCATTTGCCTTTCGTCGGACTTTCCGTGAAAATGCGGGACAAGGAGTTTGGGCAAGGTGATTAGTGGTAGAAAAGCCATTTGTCCAAGTGAAGAGGAAATGGAAGACTCCCAGAGCAGTGCAGTTGCACAGGATTTTTGAGAGAACATAAAGGAGTCAGAAATTGCCCTGACATGTTCATGACGTATTGGAAAAAGCTGAGCAGAGGGCATGAAGAATGTTATTTTCGGGGGAATAAAGGATATATGAAGAAAAGGAGAGAGGAGCAAAGCTGCATATGTGTACGAGGAAGCTTGGCCGTGACAGCAGTATCTCAAAGAAGCGAGCAGAAAAGATAGAGAAGAAGCAGGAGCAGAGAAAGAAAAAGAGCGACCTCCGCTTACAGAGAAGAATATGCAGCAGAAAGGACGCGAAGATTCTCCGGAGAGAGAGAGATCCACCTCTTACTGCAACAGGAGAGACCGAAGGGATGTGAGACCTCTGCAAAGCTCCTTTTATGCGTGTTTTGTGAAACAGTGTAGGGATGCTTGTTATGCATGGCGTTGTAGGCTTTCATGCATCTCGTTGCAAACGGAAGTGAGCCACCAGAATTCTGCATGAGAATCGAGGAGAGCAGGAAACCGCTTGAATAAGTTGCTTGGCCAGAAAAATGATGCTTTGCAGAATGCTATCAATACCAGCGATGAATCTGAAGAGGATCTATGAGATTGCCACCAAGGAACTGGGAATGGTATATCCGGGGAAAATCAGGTAATCGAGTATAAAAAGTCGGAAAGATGAAGTACGTAAAGAGGCAGTATGAAAACATTCAAATCACACGAAGCTGAACAGAAGAAGAGCTGACGCCAGACGAAAAATTCTGCCGTTTTATATGCTAAGAAAAAGTTGATTATCGGTTTTTGCTTTTGATTCTCTTCCTTTTATTGACCTTTTGCCTGTTTCGGATTGTGAGCAAAGTTCAATGAGACTTTTAACAGAAGGGTATTAGAGACCAGACAAACCACATGGTTCACAAAGGTGCATTTACTGCACAAAAGAGATATCAAGTGATAGAAACGGAACCATATGGCCACCGAAATCGAAGGTTTATAATTTGATTGTGTGGATGCCAGAACCATGACTTACTGTACAAAGGATAAACGTTATGAGGAAGCCGGAAGCTTAAAGAGCTGTTTGAGGAGCCTCAGAGAGGATGCGGGAGAGCTAGGGCGTATATTGCCAAGCAGGATGCTAAACTGCCCGGATGGGGAGAGCGCTATATATATAAAGTATGACTGTCCCTGGTGAAAGAACAGGGCGGCATTTTTGGATTATATAGACGAGAAGCAATACAAGACGGAAAGAAGGATCGGATTAAGGGCTGGATTTTTGAAGATGAGTCCTAGAAGATATTATTCCATATAAAAACTTGGCCTGCAATATCAATCGCTACCATTGATGACGGATGAGCGGACAGGCAGCCGAACAGTTTATAACAAAAGCCCGATCGGTACCAGCGGAAGGAACCTTATGGTTATCTGGATGCCGATACACAAACCCAATCCGTGATTCAGAGGCTGCTGACGGAAACAGTCTGGTCACCACCATCAACTACAACATTCAGAGGACGCAGGAAAAATGTTGCAGGAATGGTCGACCAGGATGCTAGGCTCCAAGGTGGCTTCGCCGGTATGTTATGGATCCGAAAACCGGAGAAATACTGTGCCATGGCCAGCACTTACGGCATAGTACGACGAAGTACGAGCCGAGAAAGCTTGATGCGACGGAATATCCGGAGAGTCTACTTTGGGCTTGGAGCTAGAAGCCCAAATCGTATATAAAAGAGACGCATGAAAACAAAAGTATATCTACAAGAGGTGCAGTATGTTGCAAGAGGGAGCTTCTTTTCCCTGCGGAAGGCAGGCTGCTTGAATGAAGTCTGGCTTGAAACCCTCGTGATTTCCGAACACCCACTGAGCCCGAATTCCACCTGGGTGAGAGCCCTTCACTGCAGCAGGGCTTTGAGGAATCGGTCGTCAGCCCAAAACCACACTTACTCTGCGACGGTAGAAGTGACCTTGAATGATGGAGTCACACCTGGAATATTCGTTGCCACAAGCGTGACGGTCCATGGAACTGTATATCGATGCGGAGCAGGCTTTGATGCAATCCTGCAACGTTTATATGATGAATACTGCCTTTGCAGAGCAGGCTGCATTTGTAAAAGTATCAACATACCCTCTTCACGGTTTTGGAGATCAAACTACTGTTGATTTGCCGGGCAGAAGCAGATGCTTTCCTCTCTTTGGTGTATACCGCGGATACTTTGGAGTAAAACTACTCCCTGGCTACGAATTCACTTCGGACAAAACTTTAACGTCTACCATGATCCAGATGGCTTCGCCTGCAGTGTGATCAATGGGGATCCTAATACAGACCCCATGTGGTAAAGCAGATTTAAATGCCAGCGGCACTGCTAGCAATAAGATGTACAAGCCGGAACTAGATGCGCGACGCTTTCGAGGAAACTGGTGCTGCAGGCTTTATTTCAAACCGTTGGGGGAGGCACCGAAAAACCTGCCCAGATTCAAGGGCTACCATGTGGGAGGAAGACCCGGGAACAGCCCAGAAAGCTACCAAGGTCTGCGATTATCTGAAGTTTCCTTTCTGTGGATTTGCGCGTAGAGGATCCGCAACTTTGTCTATGTGTGGTGGTGGACACTCCAACTTAGAGGCGCAGGTGGTTTCGCCAGTGCATCTTTGCCACCAAGTGAGCAGAAGGTGTGAATGATGCCTTACAGTTTTTCAAGCATGTCCTCCATCAGGGAGAAACGGATCTCCAATGCATCTTTAAATAAGGACTTACAGACGGGAGAGAAGTCTAGTATGAAATGATGCAAAGGAAGATGCTGAGGTCTGAAGGATAGAAGGAGAGTATCTCGAGATACCGGATTCTTCAAAGAATACTACATGGAAAATACTTCTACGTCTACAGGGAGAAAGTGAAGCGGTAAAAGCGAGGCGTAGACATACAGATGAGAGGGTGGGAAGATCGCGGGAGAAGTTCCAGACGAGCTGCCCAGTGCGGCGGAAAGCTACAGAAGCCGGAATAAGCAGATAAAGTACAAATCGGAGTGAAAAGGGGAGGAAAATGTTCATTGAGGGAAGTAAGCTTAGGAATTTCCTTTTTGTTGATGATTTGATATCGCCCATGGGGAATCAAAGACTTTTACATCAATTAAAGGTTTGGGGCAGGAAGTCAGAGAGAAGACTAGTCACGACGGTCATTTAAAAGCAGGGGACGCCTACCATGGGAGGCATCTTATTTTGATTGCTATCAGTGTAGCCTGTATCTTCCCTTTGCGGGAACCTACCCCATGATTTCTGCCGGCCTACCTTTTGATGGGCTTTGGGTTAGTAGACTTTATTGATGACTACCTGGAAGGTGGTAGCGCATCAGTCCGAGGGCTTTAACAAGGCAGAAGATGCTGTGCCAGACGATTATTTCCGTCCTAGTATATCTCTCTCATATTCTATTCCGAGTTGAATATGCGCGGAGCCTTTCAGTCAACTCTTTCTTTGGTAAAGGAAAGCCACAGTGTGGGACTGGTTCTGTTCTTTCCGATTTCCCTCTCTTTTTATTGTCACCGCTGCGATACGAGCACCAATTTTCGATGACAGTATTGACGGTGCTGCTCTTCTGTAACTGCGGTGATTGTGTTTTTCTTGCTTTTGAAAAATCACCTGGGAACGGATATGGCTTCACAGCGGTTTTGAGCGGACTTTTGGTGTTTTATGCTTCCAATGCCTATCCCGCCAAGGTGTTTATGGGAGATACCTGGCTCTTTTGGCTTTAGGGCGGATTTGTGGTGGCTGGTGGCCATCCAGAGGAAATTGCCTTATTTATTCCGATTTTTGCCTTCATTTATTTCAAGGTGGAAGTGCTTTCCGTAATACTTCGGTTGCGTCTGCACTTCAAATGGAGCCATGGAAAGAGAGAATTTTCAAATGGCGCCCATACATCATCATTTTGAACCTCAGGTTACGGTCTGAGACCAAGGTGGTGACAATTTTCACTATTGTTACGATTTTACTATGTTTTTCTGGCTTTATGATTCTGTAAAAGAAGGACGGAGCAGTCAGAAATTTAGGGAAATAGATTTGCAGGCCTAAAGAGAGAGAAGATGAGGGCTTGCAGAACTTACAAGCTGAAAAGGGATTTCGAAGAGGTTAAAGGGACGAAGATGGACAAAGCAGAAAATTTTGGTTTTGGGGAACAGGACCGGAAGCGAAAGGTGTTGCAGCATGCAAAGCAGATTCTTGCCATGCGAAGTGATTTTCTTCGATAAGAACCCCAAGGTTGAGGATAGACGCTTTAGCTGAGCCAGACTTTAAAAAGAAGGACAAGGCGCCTGATTAAAAGGTAAAGCTCTTGGCCTCTGATTTGTTGTTGCATGTAAACGCCTCTGTCATCAGTCCCCGGACTCCCTTAGATGAGCCTTATGTGAAAAATGCTTTCCACCGCCCATCCTGGCTATCGGAGAAATCGACTACCTACCAATCCAGTAAAGGAGCATTTGCGCAGTAACTGAGACCACGGAAAAACCACCACGGTGGAGTCTTATCCGAGAGTTTTGAAAGCGAATACAGTGATACCCATGTGGTGAAATATCGGAAATCCCTTCACGGCAGAGGCTTTTAGAAACAGAGAGCAGTCTGCCACCGTTTGCGAGGTGAGTTCCTTTCAGCTGGAAACCATCGTGGGATTTTCGGCCGAATGTTTTCCGCCATCACCAACATTACCGGATCACCTGGATCGACACAAGACCATGAAAACTATATATTGCGGTGAGAGGATCACATTGCGGAGAATCAGGAAGAGGAAGACAGCATCGTTTTAAACTATATGGATCCAGGAGCTTCGCGAAAGGTTCGGAAAGAAAAGAGGTGCTAAAAGCCGAGAAGGTGTGTATGGTTTTCTTTCCGAGGAAGGGCCGAGAAGGATACCAAGGAAAAGGAGTCTTTTGCCTGGGAGGAGATACCTTTCTATTATAAGAAAGGTGGATAAGGAGGGAGAAGCTTTCTCACCACCAAGGATGTGCATTTGCTGGGAAAGCGTGATGTGAAAATATTCTCTGCGCCGTAGGAGGTCGGTCTGAAAATGGGGTACTCGTGGACAAGATTATCAAGGCTTGGCACCAAGTTTAAGCCTTGTAGAGCATGAATTGAATTTGTTCGAAGAGCGCTCCGGTGTAAAATATTACAGCGATTCCAAGCACCGTGGATGCGGCAATCCAAGCCCTGAGAGCAATGCCGCCCGGTGGTTTTGATCGGGGGCGGATATGATGGGGCACGTGGACTTGCTGACCCTGGGTGAAGGAATTTAAAGGAAGAGTCAAGTACTTGGTTTTGATTTGGAGAAACCAGAAATCAGATTGCGGAAACCGCCGAGAAAAACGGCTTCCACAATGTGATGCTTTGCCGAGGATATGGATGAGGCGGTAAAGGATTGTGCAGCCTATGCAGATCCGGGAGATCTGTGCTAGCAGTCCGGCCTGTGCATCCTGGGGCATGTTTAAGGACTATGAAGAAAGAGGCAGAGATCTTCAAAAAGACTGTGCCAGAAGAACCTGTAAGAGATAAGAGATCTCAAAGGCTATCGGAGAGGAACGGATAAAAAGTCGAGAAGAAACTCTAGAAGGAGAAAAACGGTGGCGGAAAAAGAAGGGTCAAAACGTTTTTATGACCTATTTCTGGTGGTAGAATGGTTTTTCCATTACCCTTTTTGGGCTGACTGATGCTCTATTCGGCTTCTCTTATATGGGCGGAAAAAGATATGGTTTTGGGAGAGATGTTTCACCATATATATGAAACGACAGGCGCAGGTTTGCCCTTGTCCGGTTTTGCGGCGACAAGCTTTTGTTCCCGTTTCTTTAATTATCACTGGTTTGCAAGCTGAATATGATGATACGCCGCAGCAGCCTTTGTTGCGGTTATTGCCGCGGTGTGATTGGTGTGGCTTCTCACGGATCCAGTGTCGTTGGAGTTGTGCTTTTCGGCGTACGTTTTCAGCCTTCAGAGCTGATGTAGCCGGCTATCATTATCCTTATTTGCCACTCTTCTGACCCATAAGGGAGGAAGATTGATCGGCACGCTTGTTCATGTTGAAAGTGGCGGCATGGGCTTTGGTTCCGCGGAGTATGGCTGCTTACCACCAACCTTTCTGCAGCTATGATTGTGGTGGGTGTGCGCATTCATGCTTTTGCGCAGTGAGGAAGCTATAAAGTACTGCATTTGGATACTTTGCCCATTTGGAGGAATCGGAGCCTGTCTAAGGCTTCATCCTCGTCCCTGCTTTTACGCAAAATGAGAGGTGCTCCACGGCTATCAGATTACCAGAATAATATTGGCATGGAAAGATCCTTCTTCCTACATGAAGATGAAACTTTTCCAGACTTTACAAGTGACACTTTTATGCCATATGGTCCAGGAGGAATCTTTGGAAGAGGACTGGGAGAAAAGTAGTATTCAGAAGTTCATTATGCCCAGGAGTCTCAAATGCATACATGTGATTTTACCATTATTTGTGGCAGAGCTGGGCTTTGTTGGGAGACTCGGAGTTATGTTGGTTTATGCCTCTGCTTCCGTTTATATGAAATTGCGAAAACACGCCAGAGACCTTTCTTTCGGATCCTTGTTGAGTCCATCGAGCACGGCTACATATTGCCTTACAAGCGATTTTTACGTGCGGTGGCAACCAACTCCATCACGACGGAATTACCCTTCCCTTTATCAGCTGGCGCTGGAGGTACGTCTCTTAGTGATTTTGTTGGCGGAAAGTCAGGCCAATACGCTCAAATGTTTCCTATCAGACCCACTTCTTTGGAAGAATAAAGCAATGTCGAAAAATAAGGAGAGAAGTGCATTTTCGTAAACTTACCTGAAAACAAACGGTCTTTGTCGATTGTAAACTGAGAAAATAAAGTATCATAAAAAGTAAAGGAGAGCTTTAGAGATAACATGGGAAGATGAACAGAAGAAAAGAACCAGAAACAACTAATACATTACGGACTGGTTGCACTGCTTTACTACTTTTGCTTATATACTCAGTCTTCGCATTTTCGACGTTAAGATTTTAGGCATCAAGGCAGTATAGCGAAAAGGAAAATTAAAAGCCATACGCTCAGGATGAGTGGGATGGAAAAATCTGCTTATGGCGTGTTAAAGAGAAATTTCGTCCTGCATAAAAGTTTTCCTTTATTGAGCGCTATGAAATACGATGGAAAAATCCTTGGAGCGTGGAAATCATTATTTACAGAAAAATAATGGTAGGGCTGTGTGTGCGTATATGTCCGGCCATTTTTATTTTGACGGAGAACGATGGCGTGGAGATCCACCACAGGCAGCTCCGGGAATTCCGGGAGGTGAGGGCTTTAAAATTTTCCTCAGTGAGTCTTTATAAGGCACTTCCGATTATGGAAAACAAAGACTTTCAGGATGTTTTGAGGACCTAAGTTCCTCTCTTTGCAACAAGATCAGCTGTGATTATAATGAATGACAGCGGCAGTCAAGCCATCATTCACGTGGAGAGATTCGAGTTCTTCTTGGGAATGAGGAGGACATGGAACAAGGTCCGTGAGCCTGGAGGACACTTCTTCCTGCCTTGGCAGGGAGAAAGGGTACACTTGGATTTAAAGGAGATTTAAAAGGGAGAAAAGAAAGGAAGCTTATATCTTTCGGGGAGAAATAAATAAAGCTCTCGTAGGAAGTTAATGGACCTTGCACTTTCTTTGAGAATCCGCGCTATGCATCGAAAGGAAAGACTTTTACAAAATGCCGAAAGATTTCTTTATAATGATATAGTTAGGGATAGAAAGTGGAGAAAGGGTCCGTGTGTCCTAAAAAGGAAAAAGTCATAGCGTTGAAGGAGGAAGATATGTCGCAAATTAAGCTTCCAGAGTCCGAAGCGGCTGCCAGATAATAATTGTTGTAGAGTTGGCGGTGCGGGAACAATGCGATGAATCTAACATGGTGGACGAGCATTGCGGATAGAATTTATAGGGTGTGAATACAGCTGGGGCAGGCACACAGTCCAGTAAAGGCTTCTGCGCTCTGACCAAGTGGTGAGAAATTGACACGGGACTGGGATGATGGGAGAGCTGCGAAATCAGGTACCAAGGCCGCCGAGGAAAGGTGCTAGAGTCTATTACCGCCGCATTACAGGGCTTGCAGACTTGTGGTATTCCGATTACCACGTGGAATGGGTGGCGGAGCGAACTTCGGTGCGCTCCTATTGTGCTGCCAGGGCATCGCAGCGATACGGGTGTTTCTACTGTTGGTGATGTAACTAAGCCCTTCACGCTTGACAAAGCAGCAGAATGAAGAATGCGATGGAGTGTGATGCGCTCAAAGAATGCAGTGGATACCTTTGATTGTTATTCCCAACGATCGTTTGTTGTGCAGAAAGAGAAGACTCTTCCTGGAGGCTTTGAAGAAGGCTGACGAAGCATATGCAGTCCGACTGACAGGAAATTACCGACCTGATTAATGTACACGACCGATTAACCTAGGACTCGCAGACGTTTACCTGCAGTTGGAGAAGGATCGAGGAATCGCCCATGTGGGTAGCCGAAGGCTAAGGGGATGGCGCAAGGCCAACGAAGCAGTAAAGGAGTGCGATTTCTTCTCCGCGCTTTTGAGAGCACCATCGAGGGCGCTACCTCGATGTTAGTCATCAGCATTTCTAGGAGACATCAGCCCTCATTGAGGCAAATGATGCGGCCTCCCTCATGCAAGAAAGAGCATGGTGAGCGCGAATGTCGCCAACGTATCTTCTGAGTGCTATGTATGCATGAGGATAGTCAGGATGAGGTGTCATGCCGTGTGTGCTGCAGGTATCAAAGAGAGAACAAAGACCGTAGAAACTGTTTCGAGACGGTAAAATACTCAGGTGCGCAGGGAAATCCCTCCGTTGCCAATCCGGCCGGGCAGGAAGTGTTGCCAATCCGACTATCCTTCTTTGCTTAGCAATCGAAAGATCTGTTGCCTCGGACTTTCTCAGAGACCGAGGTGCCTGCAGAGAATACGCAGACTAATGCTTTGGAGGACCATCCACCGACCCGCAAGTCAATCTTTCCAGACCCTTTGCAGAGGAGTCGCGAAAAGCCCAAGCAGCAGGGGAGCTAGGAGCAGGAGAAAACAACATCGTCTTCCGAGTTTTCTCGGAGAAAGATAAAGGGCAGAAGTAGGCTACCTCCCCCAGGGCGCAGCAGCACTGCATCGTAATGGGAGAGGTCTAAGGGATTTCCTGTGTTTGGAGAGGAGACAGACGAAAGATAAAAGACAGGCGATTTGAGGCATTTAGAAGGCAGATTTATAAGAGATATAAATAGGGAGACACAAAGCATGGCGAGGTTTAAGAGAAGGACAGAGAAGAACCTTTGCGATTATTTCTCACCCGGACGTAGGAAAGACCACCCTCACACAGAAGTTTTCTCTCTACGGAGGAGCAATTAACCCGCAGGAACGGTAAAGGGAAGAGTCTCGCAAAGCATGCGGTTTCCGACTGGATGGAGATAGAGAAGGAAAGAAGGAATTTCACGCAACCTCCTCACGCGCTCCAGACTTTAACTATGACGGAAATGCGTGATATTCTGGATACCCGACACCAGGATTTCTCGGAGGATACCGGCGCAGAACACGGCGGCTGGACAGTGCGTGTGATGGTCATTGACGGAGCAAAGGGTGTGAGCCCCAGACCATTAAAGGTCTCTTGAGTCTGTGTGAAAGCGCTGTCCCATTTTCACCTTCATCAATAAGTTTGAGGAGAGGCCCAGGAATCCTTACGGCACTCTTTGGATGAAGTGAAGAGGATGCTCGGGAGTCCGCACCTGTCTCGCTTAACTGGCCCAAGCAGTTTGCGGGCCATAATTTTAAGCGGCGTGTGTGACAGAGAAAGCGGAATATCAGGTCAGTCTCTTCCACACGACAATGCGGGAGGAAAGAAGGCGGCAGTAGAAGAGGAGTGAGTGCAAGGATCCGGAGCTTCCCAATCATATTTCCGCGGAGTACTGAAGCTGCAGGAGGATTTGCTGGAGCTTTTTGGACAGGGAGCTGCGGATGCCTTTTGTGAAAGAAAAAGAGGTGGATGCGGGAGAGCTTTGACTCCAGTGTTCTTCGGTTTCCGCCTATAACTAACTTTGGTGTGGAGACCTTCTACAGCATTTCCTTATGACGACTAAGTCTTCCCACAATTTCCGACCAGGGCGTGATTGATCCGTGGAGCAGCTTTTCATCCGCCTTTGACCTTTAAGATTCAGGCCATTACGCGCACAGCACCGTGATGAGTGGCTTTATGACGGATCTGTTCGGTGGGGTTTGATGCGGGAGATGGAAGTACTGAAACCATATTCAGCAGAAAGGTGCTAGCTGTCCCAGCCTACGTGATGAGCGAGATGAGCGAAAATCGTGGAAAAGGCCTGGCGGCGGAGATATTGCTTATCGGTGTCTTCGATCCGGGGAATGCTCCATCGGAGATACTGAGCTTTCCAATAAGAAGTTTGTTTTGACGAAGGTATTCCACGTACCTTCGCTCAGAGCGTGCCAGAGTGCGGCCAGATTGATGCCATGAAGAGAAAGCAGTTCCTAAAGAAGGGCGTTTCTCAGATTGCCCAGGAAGGTGCCATTCAGATTTTTCAGGAGTATAGCTCCGGCATGGAGGGTGATTACTGTAGGTGCTGTAGGATACTGCAATTTGAAGTATGTAACCTACCGACTGATGAGTACTCATGTAGCAGATTACGATTGGAGAGTGCTTCCTATGAGCATACTCGCTGGATTGAGAATTATACGACAGGTGACGTTTCCGGCATTTCGAAACCTCGGATGTGAAGCTGGTAAAGGACTTAGGATAGACATGACCCTTATTGCTTTTCGCCCATCCGCATCTAATCGGTATGGTTCTGGATAGAAAGTGAAAACTCAGCTCAGCGAGGTTCCTCCAGAAATCCAGTATTTTAACACTCAGCGAGTTCCTCCAGAAACTAGTGTTTGACACTCCAGCGAGCTCCTCCAGAAACTAATATGTTGACTGCATGGTGAGGTTCTCCAGGCAGCTAATTTTCAACGCTTAGATAGATGAGAAAATTATTGGACATAACGAGAAGCGTACGAGGGCAGTCACTATTGAGATACAAGACTTATTAAGATGAGACCAAAACATGGCATTGAGGCCAAGCCATGCAAGAAAGGAATGTGTCTATGGAAAAGAGTATCAAAAACTTGAGTTTGGCAGAGCACGAGGAGTGAATTCTTGTTGAGGACTTAGGCAGACTGGATTTGCCATCGAGTTCCGTGTGTGCAAGGAGAGACAGCCGGGAGCTATCGGAGAAAGGCGAGAGAGGCTAGAGGAGGCATTTGTCGTCCCTTTGTGAAGGCTACGGTTTTTCCGTAAACATACGAAGGAAAACTATCTGGGAACAGCGGATTTAGATGCAAAGCTTCCAGAAGTCTGCAGTATCATGGCACACTTGGATGTGGTTCCGACGGGAGAAGGTTGGGAGATTACTGGGCAGCACTTTAAATGCTGAAGGATGGGGTAGTCACACGGACGTGGCGTCGTGACGATAAGGACTAGGTGCTTGCGGGACTGTATGCTATGCGTGCGGTAAAGGAGCTTGGCTACCCTTCTTAAGAAGGGACTCGTATGATTATGGAACCAATGAAGACACCGAGGTTCCAAGGATTTGGAATATTACTATGTCTGCTCGGAGAAGGCGGGAGATGATGAGTCTACTCCGGATGCGGAGTTCCCCATCATTAACGTGGAAAAGGGACAGTCTCAGGAGGAACAATTTTCAAGAGAGGGAAGCGAAGGAGAAGCAGTCTTCTCTCCCTTAAAGGCAGAATTGGTGCAGTAAATGCGGTACCGCAGAAAAGCATGTATCTTTTGCTCTCTGTCATTAGGAGAAGAGGAGTTCCAAAGCTGCAAAGCACGCGGTGGAAGAGCAGCTCAGGCAAGTGAATTAGCCACGGCAATGGGGTTACGGTAATCGGAACTCCGCCCATGCGGCAACTCCCTACCTTGGAAAAATGCAGGTCTTGCAGCGGTGGATTTTGCCTAGGCTATGCTTCCCTCTATCGGAGCAGAGCTGAAAGCAGGATTTAGAGCATCTTTTGGAACTTTTCCCCTACCTTGGAAAGACCGACGGCACGGGCATGGGCACAAGAGGAGGATAAGGAAAAGTGAAGGATTTGTAACCTCTGTACACCTTGGATATCTATGTCATTGACGGGAGAAAGAGCTTCGTTTTACTTATGATTCCCGTGTACCTATACATAGCTACGGAGGAGATTGTGTAAATACCGCAAGAGATGTGAAGTCAAAGAGCTTTCAAACTTGAGTACGAGGGAATGATTCCTCCCATTATGTGTACCCTCAGCGATTCCCCTTTGTGCACCAGAATCTTCTCTCTGTTTACGAGAAGGTGACCGGATTAAAGGGAGAGTGCCTGCAGCAATCGGTGGCGGTACCTATGTGCATGATGTGGAAAATGGCGTCGCGATCCGCAGTTGTTCTTCCGGGATGTGGACGCAGAATGCACGCTGATGAGTGGATTAAGGTAAAGGATCTGCTTTATGGCAGAAATTCTACGGAGAGGCTATTTTAGCTCATTTGTCCAATAGACATTAAGCCTACTGAGGAGTATGGGGATGTAGTAGAAATAATTTTTCCCATCCTCTTTTCTACAAAAACCGGAGAGATATGGAAGAAAAGATGGTGAGACGGTTCCGTGCGAGAAAGATCGAAGTGTGAAAATATTATTGAAAATCAAGGAGCTGGGCAAAAGCTTCAAAAACGAGGGAGAGAATTTGGCAGCTCTGGACTCGCCAATGTAACTTAAATATTCGAAAGGGAAGCTATTACAGGGTATTGCTCAGTCTTTCCGGTGCGCAGGAGAAAGTCTACAGCTGTATGCTGTTGCATAGACTACCCGGAAAAACCCAGCAGCGGACAGATCAAGAAAGGAGTTTGGAGGCCTTGATGAGAAGGAACGGGAAATCCTTGCCATGCGTCGTCATATGGGCATGATTTACACAGCAGTTTGCAATCTCCTGGAACAAAGGAATGGTGAAAAATGTAAGCTACGCTCAGAGATTGCCCATAGGGCAGTCTGCTACTTACTTCAAAAGCAGAAAGAGAAGAATAGAGCCAGATCCTCTAACTTGCTTTGTGGTAGCTCTGGAGGGGAGAGAGAGCAGTTATCCTTCCCAGCTTTCGGGAGGGACAAAAACAAAAGAGTGGCCATCGCCAGAGCCTTAGCTACCAAGCCGGATATATTACTTTTTGTGATGAGGCTACTTCCGCCTTGGATCCTAAGACTACAGGCAGATTCTGAGTTGCTGAAAGCAAATCAACAAGAGACATGGGCGTTACCATCATTTTAATTACCCACCAGATGTCTGTGATTGAAGCCATTTGTGATGAGGTGGCGATTATCGATCGTAACCCGGGATTGCGGAAGCCGGACAGGGTGAAGGAAATTTTCGCGTCTCCCAAGTCGGGAAATCGGAAGAAAGCTGATTTTGGGCAGGAGAAAAGGAAATAGAATTTGGTACAGGAAAGCGAATTCGTTTGGTTTTTGACGGTCGTTCCGCCCATGAGCCGGTACTTTCCGAGCTGATTTTATCGGCAAAGGCACCGGTAAACATTCTTTTTGCCAATACTAAGGAAGTGGAAGGTCTGGCGATGGGACAGATGATTGATGAGTTACGAGGAGAATCCGGAGGATGAGCTTCATATCCCTCAGTTTCCTAAAGGAACGTGGCATTCTCTATGAGGAGGTGCGTTCATGAGTATGAGCATAAAGGAGCTTTTGGCACTTTTTTCCAAGGAAACCCTGGCCACCCTATACATGGTCAGTATTTCCAAAGTGATTTCTTATGCTATAGGAATTCCCTTAGGGGTAATCTTAGTGGTGACGGAGGAAGGGGGAGTGGCTCCCAACAAGATAGTGCACGGCATTTTAGGCTTTTTTACCAACATTTTCCGCACTATTCCCTTCTTGATTCTTTTTGGTGATGGTGCTTCCTCTGACGAAGCTACTGGTAAAAAGCCACCTTATGTCCCAAGGCGATTATACCGCCCTTGGTGGTGCCTCTGCCTATATTGCCAGAATGGTGGAGTCTTCTTTGAAAGAGGTGGGCAGCGGTGTTATTGAGGCTGCCAGATCCATGGGTTCCAGCAGACTACAGATTATTTTTAAAGTCTTACTCCCCGAGGCTAGACCCGGTCTATATGTGGGAGCAGCCATACTGCATGACATCCATCCTTTCTTATTCCCTATGGCAGGATTTGTGAGGGGAGGCGGCTTAGTGCTATTGCCCTCAAACTACGGTTACTATCGTTATCAGACCGATATGATGCTGATTGCGGTGGTGGTGCTGGTGGTGATTGTACAGCTGGTACAAGAATTTTGGATGAGACTGGCGAAGTACAGCGACAAAAGAGGAAAGCTGAATTGAGAAATTTAGGCAATTCGGTGTTCTTTGTAACAGGCAGTACATGAACTTTACAAAAGTTTTATAAATTTGAATTAAATTCGGAGTTCTTGATCCATATTTTTCTTATACCATAGGAGAGTTGAAAAAGACTTTTCAACAGGGGAGCACAACCAGGGAATGGAGTAGAAGACATTTTCAGAAGGGAAGGATAGATTTCTCCTAGGGGAGAGAGAAAGAGGAGTTTTATGAAAAAGAAAATTGGGTGCTTGCGGTATCTCTTGCTTTGGCTTTCGGGCTTGTAGCATGTGGGAGGACAGAAGAGCGGAAACTAAGGCAGAGAGTGAGAAGCAGACTGAGGCAGCTTCCGAGAGGCGGACAGAAAAGGCTACCGGAGGAGGCTGCGGGAGAGACTGTAAAGATCAAGATTGGTTTACTCAAAGCCCTCATGCAGAGTTTTAGAGGCCGCAAAGCGATGCTTCTAAAGAAGAAGGGCGGTGGAAATCGAAATCGTTACCTACAATGATTATGTGCAGCCAAACCTGGCTACAGATCAGGGAGAAATCGTGCAACTTCTTCCAGCATCTTCCTATACTTAGAGGTTTAATACCAGGAAAAGAATACCAAAGTTGTTTCCGTAGGAAAGGTTCATCTATGAGCCATTCGGAATCTATGCAGGACAGTCCAAGGACTTAAAGGATATTAAAGACGGTGCCAAGATTGCGGTTCCCAACGATACCACCAACGAGGCAAGAGCACTCTTACTGCTTCAGACAACAGCATCATTAAATTAAAGGATGGAGCAGGACTTACCGCTGACCAAGCAGGATGTGGTAGAATCCTCACAACATCGAGTTATATGAGGTGGAGGCTGCGCAATTCCTCGTTCCTTGGATTCTGTGAACTTTGCTTGTATGAACGAAACTTTTGCTCTTCAGGCAAACTATCAGCCTCGATGCTTTGGCTGTGGAAGGCTGAGTTCCGAAGCTGCTCAGACCTACGCAAATATCACTACCATGTAGCAGAAGAATAAGGATGCAGAATGGGTAAAAGACTCTTGTGGAAGTATTACAGTCTAAGGAAATTCAGGACTTTATTAATGAAAAGTACGAAGGTGGAGTAGTACCTATTCAGTAAAAACGAAGTGAACATGGGACTGTGAAAAAGAGGAAAGGGGAACCCCGACTTCCCTTTTTCATGGTCTTATTTCATTAGCAGAAGGATTTTTGTATATGAATAATAAAGACATGAGAAGACTGGCAAGAAATCTTTGGAAGAAGAATTGGTTTACGATTTTTCTTTCTTATATTGGAGGAATCTTGGGATTTGTTCTTTTGACCATGCTCTTTCTTCTTCTCCTTAACCCTTTCATTCTTTTTACAACAGATTTTTCTTTGGGAGCGCTAAGGAGGAATCGGTCTTAGTCTTACGGGAATCCTCACTGCCCTTTATTTTTTTGTATGTATTTTTTACTTTATCGTGCTTGGATTTTCCCTATCGGAAAAATGTTACTGGAAATGTCTAAAAGGAGAAAAGAAGGTGAATGCGGCCATGATTTTCTATGGCTTTCATCCCAAGTCTTTTCCTATATTGGGAAGGATGCTGAGCTTTACTGTTCTGACCTTTCTTTTTTCCCTCCTGCTTTCTGTAGGACAGGAGGCAATAGAGTATTTCCTGGGAGAAGGGATTTGGTACTGGGCTTTTTATGCAATAAGCCTGCTTTTTGTGATTATCTTTTCCCTTTATTTTGACATGACTCCTTATACAATCTGGGATCAAGAAGGGAAGAGTCTGTGGCAGAATATGAAGAAAAGTGCGGCAGTGATGAAGGGGCAGAAGTTTCGCTACTTCCGCCAACAACTGTATTTTACCCTGGTAAGCGCTTTCTATGTATTTATAACCGCTATATGGAGCTTTTATTTTGAAATCTCCGATTTTGCGGTTTTTCTTGTAGCACTTTATCTTTCTATCTATCTTATACCCCTACAAGGATTTTGTACAGACCTTGGTTTATCGTAATGGAATGGGAGAGAGCCTCTCAGAAGTTCGGAAATCGACAGAGCTCCTGGACTCCTCGGAAGTTCGGGAGTCGACAGAGCTCCGAAACTCCTCAGAAGTTCGGAAATCGACAGAGCTCCTGGACTCCTCGGAAGTTCGGGAGTCGACAGAGCTCAGAAAACTCCTCAGAAGTTCGGAAATCGACAGAGCTCCGGGACTCCTCTAGAAACCCGGATTCTATAGAATTACAAAATACGAAAAGAATCCCAAAAATTCGACCGACCCTGGATTTGTTGGTATCCCTGGACCGAGACTATGAAGATGTAATAAAGCAGGAAGTCCGCTCAGAGGTAGACATAGACGGCCAAACTAAGCCTGAAACGGATAGTGAATCAAAGCCGGAAGTAAGTGGTGAGGAACAGTCGGAAATGGACAGAGAAAAAGAATCCGGAAACAATTGTGAAACTAAGTCTGAAAATGATGGTGACATAAAAACGGTGAGAAGAAATGAGCTTTGAAGAAGCCAGAAGACGGTATACCGATTATGAGGAATAAGGAGGAACTATGGAAGTGTCCTTTGTAATGCGGAAGATACCAGGTGATTGACTCCCGCCCGCTGACGAGAAATTCCGCCATTCTGAAGACGAAGGCAAGTGAGGCCTGCGGTAAGCGTTTTACTACCTTTGAGAAGACGGAAACTCTTCCCGCTTATGGTGGTGAAAAAGATGAAAGTCGGGTGCCACCATGACCGCTCCAAGCTAGAGAATTCTCCGTTCCTGCCATAAGAGACCTATTTCTCCAAAGCAAATCTCCGCCCTGGTGGATGAAGTGAAAGCGTGATATTTCATCAGGAGAGCAAGGAGGTCGAGCATGACAGATGCATAGGAGAAATGGTGGCGGAAAGGCTCAAAAATCTGGATCAGGTGGCTTGTAAAAGCGTTTTGCCTCTGTTTACAGAGAGTTTAAGGACTATTTAATACTTTTATGGAAGAACGGAGCTTCTTGAGGCGTAAAAGAGGAAGAGATCTTGAAAAATAAGCATTTTCTCCTTTATATCCCGTGCTCCACATCATCCGTGTATGCCCTGGATTTTGAAAAACCTCTACCGCTTGCAGCACGGGGCTTTGCTCTTCGATGGCTGACAATACATTGGCACTCTCATGATGAGCCCGGCTCGGAGAGCGAGAGAGACTTTTTCAGAGAATGAAGGCAACAGCAGGACTGAAAACCGCTTGTGCTTTCTAAACAACGGAGGAGAGGGTGGAAGCTTTCAGAAAAAGGTGAAAGCGGATTTTGTTGTGCCAATGCAGACCTAAGGCAAAGGAGCCTATCTGCAAGCCGCGTGCAACGTTTTCAGATTGGAAAGAACAAAGTCCTCTTCTTTTGGAGACCAGCTTATACACAGATATATTAGGCGGTATTAACTGAGCAAGTTCTTGGCGTTCTCAGCCAAAGCCTGTGGGAGAAAAATATTTTCATAAGGTACTGAAAAGACTTTTGGAAAAACCTCTCTTCTACGGCCTATCTGGAGGAAGCATGCCCTTAGATAGAGAAATGAGAGGACTTCAAAAGTAGTAAGGTCAGATAGTAAAATAAATAGCAAGATCAAAAATAGTAGAATAAAATAGTAGACTAAAACAGTAGAGAAAAGATACAAAGGAAAATCCTTCAAACCGGAAGGAGAAGACGGACTATGGGAATGATTGGTACAGCTTACGACAGGAGATTCGGAGATTTTTAAGGATGCTCAGACTGCAGCCGCATCCGCTACTTTTCTATATCTCTACGGGCAGAAATTCGTCATGACAGCAAAAAGCGTGAGGACAACTGGGGAAGAAGTTTCTGAGAGCTTCGAGAGATTTTGGGAGATAAAAGCTGATTTTCACTCATTCGCACTTTGTGAGCGACAGGGAGTTTTCTCCCATGACAAGTCCTATTTTCAACTGAATATGATGGCCATGGAGAGCGGTTATCCGGACTATATTGATTTGAGAGAGAGACTGGACAGTAAGCGAGACATATGCCTTTTTAGACTGTCATGCCATGATTCAACAATTGGGAGGAAAATGACTGCCTCCTACCATGATTTCAAAAGACATACCAAGTCGAGCAGAGAGAGAAATTTCTAAATGCCGCCAGCCTCCTATGAAATGGACACCATTAAGCTGGCCTGTATGCTCAGAAAAGCGGAAGCGGATGTTCTGAATCTGATGCTCAAGCTTCTCGGGAATGGAAGGACATCCGGGAAGAAATCTCATCGTATGCTCTATGAGGAAATGGGGAAGGGCTCTCAGGTGTTGGGAAGCTTATCCAGGGATCAGGAAACACTAGTTTTGTGCAGGCCTTTCACCACCTCCGCTCCCGCCACAGTTCGGCACAGAAGAGTATGTGGAACTTTGGCGAAGCCTGGAGGAAGAAAAACATTGCCCTCAATGGGATTTATGGGAAGTGGTAAAACAAACCTTGGGCAGAGTGCTCTCGAAAAGCTCCTCTACCCTCTTGTGGAACCGGGACAGAAGGCTGGAGGAAGGCTCGCATGCGGATTCTGCACTACGCTACAATAGTTTGGAGAGAAAGAACGCTTTCGCAGGAGGAGCAAAAGATGTTGAAGGAAGCCTTCGAAGAAGAACGAAATCTTGGACTGGATTTTATCTCCGGGAGGTAGTGCTAGTCCTGGAAGAAAACGAAAAGCTTTTAAAAGGAACAATGTAGTATCTATTTCGCACACGCTTTCCAAAGCGTACTGAGGCTGGAAAAAGCGGAAAATCGTCTCGGTTTTACAAAATAAACGGATATTCGATCCATTGATCATGGAAGAGCGGGAAGAGTCTGTATCAAGCTTATGCGGAGATGCGGTACTTTCCGTGGGCTGCAAATCCGTGAGAGCAGTGTGAAAAAGAATTGTGCCGGATTTAGAGGAGGAATTCTTTCTGAGAAGGAAATCTAAAGAAAATAGAGATTAAAGTATTTTATCTATACTGGCGGAAAACCTAGGCTTTAAGCAAAAGAAATATGTTATTCTGGCGAAGATTCACACTATGTTCAACAAAAGGAGAGGTCGTAAATGGATTTGAATTCTTGGCTTATGGCGGTTCTTAGCAGTATTACGTGCTCAGCCTGTGGCAATAGCGGAAAGAACCAGAGACAAAGACTTCTGAAGAAACAGAGGCGGCAACAGAAAAACGACTAGAAGGCTATGGAAAAAGAGTCCGAGAAGGCAAGCAGAAATAGCAGCGGAGCAAGGCGGCGAATTTTTCCGTTTCCGAGACTTGGAGTTCACTGCAGAAAACCTGGCTCTGGAGACGGTGGACAACTCTATATGCGGATAAGGATTTGACCGTTTTAAATGTTTGGGGAACCTTTCATACAGCTATGTATCCAGGAGATGCCGGGAGCTTGAGAGTGGCAGAGAGAAATGCCGAGAATGTACAGATTGTGGGCTTTGGTAGCAGATATTCTCCGAGGAAAGAAGATCAGGAGCATAATGATTATGCCAATTTGATTTCTGGAAAAAGACCAATGCCTCAGTTTACCAACATATATACCTAAACAGTGATTTTCAGATTTACTTTCAGGGGTTAGTGTGAGTTCCCACCACCCTTCTTTTATCAATAAGGAGGGAAAGATTGTAGGAAAACCCGTTGTGGGGGCGCAGGTTTCAGCATAAATCCTTTGGCGGAAGAGTATTTAGCATAGAATCTAAGGGAAAATATCTTTTTAGAAAGATATTTATTATTGACAACAGGGATTTTGATTTAGTAGTATGAACAGGTCGCAAAACTACGCGACAGGGGTCGTAGCTCAGCTGGGAGGAGAGCATCACTGCCTTAACCTGAAGCAGAGGGTCCCTGGGTTCGAGAGAACCCTGTAGGCACTATCTCCGGTCTCGGTCTGCGTGTTATGCGCGGCCTGGGTCGGACATTTTTCTCAAGGCGAGATAGCTCAGCTGAAAGCTGAGCACACGGTTCATACCCGTGGTGTCGAGGGTTCGAGTCCCCTCTCGTCACGAGATACAAACGAAACGATTTCCGTAAAGGGAACGTTTCTGATGCTCCTTTTCTCCTATCGAACAGTGAGAAAACGCGGCAGGTCGGGAAGGAGCTAAAGAATATAGGAATCGATTATAGAAAAGGAAACACATGAAAAGCCTTTGGCAGAGATTTCTTCGCTTTTGATAAAAGCCACAGCTACGCACAAGTTCTGTGGATCGGCATCGTTTACCCTATATGGCTCAAATCCATTGAATCCAGAGTGACGGTGGCTACCGGTTATCACATCATGCATACGAAAATCGATGGGGTGATTCCCTTTATGCGAGTACTTCATTGTGCCATATTGTATGTGGTTTATTTATGTATCTTTCTGAGTACTGTATTTTCTTTTACTAATAAGGAAAGATTTTTATAAGGTTTGCCTCTATCTCTTCATCGGAATGATTTTCAGCCTCTTTGATATGCGAAATCTACTCCCAACGGCACGGATTTGCGATCGCCCCATACGGAGATGACCGAAAACATCAAATCTTGGTGGCGTAGCTTTATATAGAATTGATACTACCAATGTTTTTCCCAGTATTCATGCCTAGACTCCATCTGCATGCATGTGGCTATTATGAAAGCAAGGATATTCAGAAGCTGTCCTATGGAAAAGTAATCCGTCGCTCCTTCTTCCCATGTATCTTTATCTGTATTGCCACTCTTTGTACTGAAACAGCATTCCGTATTGGATGAGCCATCTCTGGCTTTTATTGTATAGCGGTTTTGCTTTACGGCTGCCCGCGGTTTTAGTCTCAGTGAGTACGGAGACAGCTCCGCCTTTCTGCAAGAAAGAAATAATACTATAGAGGCTGAGTATGCGTGTAGAATTATGGCACGGGAGATAGTACGAAAAGCATGGTATGGAATTATAGTCTGAACTATAGACCGGATAAAGTGTATAGAACTCTGGAGTATAGAAAGCTTATGCATATCATGTAGAGGAGATATGGGAAAGAGGAGAAGATGGAGGAAATTAATTTTTGGAAGAATGCCTTCGGACATTTAACACCATCACGAAACATAAGATGCTGGTGAGCACGATACCTTGCTTTTCCATGGGTCTTGCTTTATAAACAGGGGCTGCTCTGGCATGGTTGTCCAAAGTACAGCTGGACAGACTTTCAGCTGAGCATTCGCTTATTATATAAGGGCTATAAGAGTCCCAACGGTGTAGAACGAATTCAAACCCGGAACTTCTACTACGCATGCTGTCCACCATAAGGGAAGAAATAAGCAACCATTTCGAATATTAGTGTGACTATGACGGTAAGATCCCAATCGTGCATGATTGGTTGCCCTATGCCCTATCGTTATGTAGCGGAGATGTTTTTGTGACCCGGGTAGCTGCATCGAAAAAGAGTATCAGAGAGAGAGATATGGGGATGACAGTCCTCATAATTACTATAAACCCATGAAAGATTCTCCTTTAATCCATGAACGAACAGAATGGAAGAATTGCTTTCTGCTTTTAAAAGATGATAAAGGGGGAAAGAGGAATGTTTTTCCTATCTTCGTAAATGAAGTAAAGAGATCAGACAGGAAAGAAAAAGGACTTTTTCTAATAAAAGGAATATGCTAGTTCTTGAGTTGGGCAGTGCAGACCGAGAGAAGATAATGGTATACAAGAAGGATGAAAAGAGAGAGGTGTAGCGATGTTAATTTCCACGAAGGGCAGTATGCCCTCCAACTTATGATTGATTCTAGCGGAGACACAATGGACAGTAGGGATATATTCCTTTAAAGGAAATTGCAGACAGACAAAGATATTTCCGAAAAATATTTGGAGAGTATTGCAAAGGGTTTTAGTGCATACACTTATTGGCATTAAGAGGAAGTGAAGCGGATATAAGCTGAAGAAGGTCGGTGCCAGAGGAATATAACGTCTCTGGAAATTCTTACGGCTTTTGGAAAGTTCTCTTTCTCCTGTATCCGACTTGACAGGAAAGAGCTTCGTCTTGCCTAGCAAAACCTATCCTCTGTGGGAAGGATGGATCGGATGATTCAGGAATACTCAGGAAAAGCGTCTTATGGACGGGCAACCCGGAGCTTGCAAGCCGGAATGATTTTGTTGCATATATGCCAACTTGACTAGTATGTTTATATGCTGGATTATACTACGAAAGCGAGGAAAACTTCAATATTTTATCTTGTAAGAGAATGCTTTTTGGAGAAGAAGTTTTACAGAGAAAGAAAAGAAGGAAGAATGGTATGGGAAAAGATTTATCATGCAGCGGGAAGAACTGATTGGACGCATCCGATTTTGGAGCTTAGCTTTCGATATCGAGAAAAAGGATGGCTTGGAAGTCAAAACTTTTGGCAAAGCAAGAGTATTTTTAACCTCGGCAGGCTCTGTAAAAGGACAGGATAAGTGCCAAGATGATTTTAGCTACGTGAGGAAAGAGGCCTTTTAAAGCCAGCTCCGGTGATTATTGAGAACTACCTCCGGAAAATACAGGAATCGGCTTGTCCTTAGTGGCGGCAAGCCGGGGCCACAGAAATCATCATTGTAATGCCTGATGCCGCATGAGTGTGAGAGGAGAACTCTGATGAAGGCTCATGGCGCAGAGCTGGTGCTGACTGAGGGAGCAGGAATGAAGGGCGCTATTGCCAAGGCGGAGGAGCTTTGCAAAAGAGAGATTCCCAACAGCTTTATTCCCGTCGGTTTGAAAACCAGGCAAATCCTAAGACCCATGAGAAGACCATGGAGGTACCGAGAGGTTGGGAGGATACTGACGGCAAGGTGGATTATCTGATTTCGAGGAATCGGAACAGGAGGAACCACACGAATCGGCAGATATTTAGCCGAAAAGAACCCTGCTGTAAAGGTAATTGCGGTAGAACCTGAGAGAAGTTCTGCCAGTAAGCTCGGAAAGGCTCCGCGGACATCATAAGATTCGAGGAATGGAGCAGGTTTTGTTCGGACACTTTAGACACGAAGATCTATGATGAAATCATTACCGTTTCCAATGCGGATGCTGCGCCAGGAAGACGTATCGGAGAGAAGAAGGGCGTCCCAATCGAATTTCCTCCGGAGCAGCCGTACATGCGGCAATACAGGTTGCAAAAGCGCCCTGAGGCAAAAGGGAAAGAATATTGTTATCATTCTTCCGGATTCGAGGAGATCGTTACCTTTCTTCTCCGCCTGCCGACGAAGCCCTAAAGTATGAGGAAGTAGGAAGAAATATGCCAGAAAATACCGCTAGCTATGGCACAGTAGCTCCTCAAATCAGGCATCGCTCTCGCTAACTTTCGCTCGAAGCTGTACTAACATCAAGCTTCATTCATTCGCTTTGCTGTAGTACAGACGGGCTCAGATTACCCCTCTTTAAGAGCTATGTGCAAGAAGCATGTCTTTAAACTGTATAGTTCTCTGCTTCCTGTTGCAGCTATGGCATAGTCAAGGAAGTTTTCTAGGAGTGTAAGTTTGAGCTCGGGAAAAATGTTGTCACTTTAAACGCGCAAAAGTAATGCGAATCATGCTACGACATTCAGTTGACAAAGCTGAAAAGACTGCATGAGAATAGAGGACTTTACAGTATAAAAGTAGAGACGATGTTCTAGGGTAAAAATAGTGAGACACTTTGTAGGAAACTCTAAGAGAGAGGTAAAGTGAGTAAAAGCGTGACAGTGGTAGGAGAGAGTAGAGAGGGAGGGGTGGCGTTATGGTTTTAGAAAGAATGTAACAGCCCGGAGGATTTTGAAGCGTTGTTCTATTGGGGGTTGATACTCTGGCAAAGGAAAATGCTGGAATTTTCTGACTGAAGAACCATTGCAAACACACATGGGACATGTGGGATCGGGATCTAGGGTTTTGGCCAGAGGCGACTATTGCTCTGCACGAGTTTTTGATACACCGTGAAGGTCCAGATAGTCTTTGATGTTTCTCATCGGACCCTATCCCCACAAGATGCCGACTGGCAGAGGTCATATATGGAGGAGAGCTTCCTATGATGAGGTGGACCTGTACGGATCCCTAAGGAGAGCCCCTATGATTTGTTTTCCATCGGACACACCTCCACCTCTATTGACTTAGCTGCCTTAGGGCTTGCTAAAGAAGCCAGGGCACATGCTTCCGAACGGAAACGGTGAGTGGCGGTGATAGGAGACGCTCATCACGCGGAATGGCTCTGGAGGACTTATACGTGCAGGAGCAGGAAAGGTCAGGCTTCTCGTCATTTTGCAAAATGATAACAGAAGAATGTCTATTGCGGGAAAATCACGGAGGCATGTATGAGGGCTTGAGCACGTAGAGAAAGCAATGGTCAGGCAGAGGATAATCTTTTCGGGCTATGGGGCTGGAATATCTCTATGAGAATCAGGGAAATGATGTGGAGTCTCTGGTAAAAGTCTTGGAAAAGGCGAAGAGCTACGAAAAACCCGTGGTGCTTCATATTCATACCGCATAAGGGAAAGGGTCCTAGAAGTTTGCGGAAGGGGATAAGGAGTTGGCATTGGCATCTGCCCTTCCACTTGACATGGGAGAAAACTAAAGAAGAATATGATTTTCCGGGAGAAGATATTGGAGAACTTACCGCGGAATTTTTACTGAGCGAAAATGAAGAAGGATCCGCAGTCTTGGCCATTACAGCCGAGTGCCGGGAGGCATGGGATTTAATGCGGAAAGAAGAAAAGAGGCCGGAAAACAATTTGTGGACGTGGGAATTGCCGAGCAGACAGGAGTGACTCTAGCCTGCGGTGCGGCAAAGAATGGAGCGAAGCCGGTGTTTTTTACCTCAGCTCCTTTTCTGCAAAGAGCCTATGATCAGATTTCCCATGATGCGGCGCATCAATTCTCCCATCACAATGCTTGTAAACAGTGCTTCAATCTTAGGCATGCGGGATAAAACCCACCTGGGAATTTATCTTCTGTCTATGGCCAATTCCATTCCGGAGCTTTTGATTTTTGCTCCTGCTTTTAAGGGGGAATACTTTTCTCTATTAGATTGGGCCTTAGAACAACAGGAACATCCGGTACTAATCTTTGCGCCGGAGGGAAATGTGTTGGAAGACGAAGCAGCGGTGAAGAAAAGTTTCTTCCCGATTTCTTATCAGGAGATTCAAAGAGGAAAGAAGGTGGCTATCTTTGCAACGGGTTCCTTATATGAAGAGGGAAGAGAGGGCGCAAAGAATTTAGAAGCAAAGACCGGCATTAAGCCAACTTTAATCAACCCCGGAATTCTCTCTCATTTGGATAAGGAGTATTTGGAAAAGCTGGAGAAGGATCATGATTTGGTAGTGGTACTGGAGGATGGCATTCTATCCGGCGGTTTTGCAGAGAAGATAGCTTCCTTCTATAGCTTAAAGAAAATGAAGGTACTGTCTTTAGGCTTGGAAAAAGAATTTTATGATGAATACGATTTGGAAACACTAATGAAAAAGAAAAGCATATGGACAGAGATTCCATGGTAGAAAGAATATAGCAGAAATGTAAGTCTTTAAAGGAGATACAGCAAAAAGCTACTATAAGCTAAAACAAAAGAATTGATTAGAAAGTATTAAGAAATAGCTTAAGAACTTCAGAAGCATTTGTTTTTCCTTTGTAATAGACATATGGAAAAACATGCGTTATAGTGGACAGGTAACGCGAGCTCTATAAAGAAAATCAGATTTTCTTTAGAAAAACTCTGAATGGAAGAGAATTAAGGGTATAATCGTCACGCAACTTGGATTATTATTTCCATGAATGAAAAAGGAGAGTGCATTTATTATGAGAAAAGCAAACAAAAATTGGTTGGTAGCTTTATCTGCAACAGCTTTTTACTTGCTATTGGAGCTTCTGCAGTAACTTTTGCTGCAGGTTGGAACAATTCTACAGGTGAGTGGCAGTACCTTGATAACGAGGGAAATGCTATTACAGACGCTTGGAGAAAGTCCGGAGATTACTGGTTCTACCTTGGATCCGATGGAAACATGGCTAAGAACGAAGTTGTTCAGAACAACGATGAATACTACTTCGTAAACGGCGACGGTGCTATGGTTACCAATCAGTGGGTATCCTTCGATGAGGCTACTGATGATGGAAACGATAAGAGATGGATGTACTTCCGGTGCTGACGGTAAGGCTACAGAGACAAGAACGGTGAGCTGAAGCTTGCTGATATCAGAAGCATCAACGGAAAGAAGTATCTTTTTGACCAGGATGGTAAGATGCTTTATGGCTGGTTGGGAGACCAGACAGAGTTAAATGCCAGCGCTGATGCTTGGGCTATCTCTGATTACTATTATGGCGGATTTGATGATCGGTTCCGCTCAGCACGGTTGGGTACAGCCTACTGTTGAAGATAACGGAGAGGATGCTACTTACTGGTTCTTCTTTGATGACAATGGTAAGAAGGTTAAGGATAAGAAGAAGACCATCAACGGTGCTACTTACTACTTTGATAATCAGGGACGTATGATTGAGGAGTGGTCTTCTGCACATAAGGCTGTAAGCGGATCTTTCGTTGAGAATCCTATGAGCGGAAGCATCGTTTATGTAAACGGCGATGGTGGAGCTAGAAAGAACCAGTGGATTTGGGCTGTTCCATCCGAGAATTATATTCCGAAAGATTATGATGATGACAAGGCTTCTTGGTGGTATGCAGATGGCAGCGGAAAGATTGTTAAGAATAAGGTTAAGAAGATTAAGGGTAAGACCTATGCCTTTGATGAGTATGGACGTATGGTATCTGGATTAGTAGAGTATACCACTGCTAATGGCTTTGTATCCAAGGCAAATGGCGTGAGCTTTTCTGAGATGTCCGGTGATGCCTTTGCAAGAGAGTCTTTTGCTGGGGAGATTTTCTTCTACTCTGATGATGCAATGAAGGATGGCTCCAGAAAAGGTCGGATACCAGAATGTAGCTTTCGATGATGATATTTACCAGATGTATTTCAATAACAACGGTGCAGCTCCTTCTGGTTACGTGAATAAGATTAAGAAGTATGTATCTAACGGTATTGTATTGAAGGCTACTAACGATGATTCCAACTATGCTGGATTAAATCCAAACACTTATGCTATCAGTTATAATATTGCTGCATTAGATAACGGTAGCTACGTTTTAATTAACACTAACGGAACCGTTCAGAAGAGAAAGGTTAACATTAAGGACAGCAATGAGATTTACTATGCTACTGATTCAGATGGAGTAATTAAGTATGCTGGAGATAAGAGACTTTACCAGAATGGTGGAGCAAACACTAAGTATCCGCATTCTGTTGGTGTAATCAACGGTACAGAGTACTTCACAGAGTAATTTTTTGTTTAAAAAGAACCCTTCGGGGTTCTTTTGTCCTAATATTCAAGGGGCTTACAGAACTTAAGAGTTAAGAGCAAAAACGTGTGATGAAAACTGCCCCTACACCCTTGTAAATCAAGGCTGTAGGGCGGTTCAATCTTTTTTAAAACAACTCTGAGGCTGGACATAATGTGTTGATAAAAACTCTGTAGAGCCATATAAAATATGTGTATAAGTGGGCTTAATTCTCCTTGAAACTCACGTTCCTATTATCAATATACGGATATTATCCGAATGTGGAGTATAGGAGATTCCCTCCGCTCGTAATAAAATATAAATCGATGAATACACAAAATGCCGAATAGTCTAAATCTAAATTTAACTTCGTGTTTCTATTCGCAAGATGATCTATTTATTCTAAAAATGTAATGTTTCTCTCATTCATATCTTTTTATTCCAATTTTCCGCAGGTGACTTATGAAAAAAACAAATTCTACTAAAGCAAAGGCGAACCAATACGGTCATTCAAAAGCTAATTCAAAGCGTACAAGAAAAAAGATGGATGCATTGGAAAAGAAAAACATTGCATCTCTTACTTTTGATGGATGATCCTTTATGCAAGTGGTTCTGAAAGAACAAGCTTGCACGGAGTATATTTTGCAAACGATCTTGGACAATTCTTCCTTAAAATTAAAGGAACAAAGACTTCAAAAGAGGCTAGCGAATTTACATGGAAGAGCTTTAGTATTGGATTGCCTTTTGCACCGATGATAAGGGCTTACTGTATAATATTGAAGTACAGAATGCATCTGCGGAGCGATTCCTAAAAGAGCTCAGTTATCATGCCGCCCTAATGGACACACATACCCTTAAGAAAGGTCAAAACTTTTTCAAATTACCGGAAAGCTATGTTATATTTATTACAGATAAAGATGTATTAGGAGAGGGAGAACAACTGTACCGAATCGAAAGAGTTATCACAAAGTCCGGCAGCTTTTTCGGGATGGCTCTCATATCCTTTATTTCAATACGGCAAGGCAAGATGACAACGCATTAGGAAAGCTGGCTAAAGACTTTAAAGAAGCCAATCCTAAAGAAATTCAATCTGAAGTTTTGTCTCATAGAGTAGCTTCATTAAAGGAAGGAAAATTAGATAGGGAAGGAGAAAAGAAGATGAATGTCTTATTAGAGAAGTATAGAAAGAAAGCGGTGGAAGAGGGTATGGAGAAGGGCATAGAAAAAGGTCTAGCACAAGGAATGCAACAAGGTATACAGCAAGGTCTAAAACAAGGTCTTGAAAAGGGCTTGGAGCAGGGACAAACTCGTCTTGCTGTTTTGGTAGGCCGATTACTGGAAGCAGGACGGATAGATGATCTTAAGAGAGTTTCTTATGACGAAGCATATCGTGAAAAGCTCCTAAAGGAGTTTGGGCTTTAAACGACCTTCTCATTAATTTAGACTCAAAAATATTAGTGTTTTTGAGTCTCCTTTATTTCAATACGACAAGGCAAGAGGATAATGCATTAGGGAAACTGGCTAAAGACTTTAAAGAAGCCAATCCTAAAGAAATTCAATCTGAAGTTTTGTCTCATAGAGTAGCTTCATTAAAGGAAGGAAAATTAGATAGGGAAGGAGAAAAGAAGATGAATGTCTTATTAGAGAAGTATAGAAAAAAAGCATTGGAAGAGGGTATGGAGAAAGGTATGGAGAAGGGCTTTGAACAAGGGAAGAATCACTTGGCACTTTTAGTTGGTCGACTTCTGGAAGCAGGACGGATGGATGACCTTAAGAGAGTTTCTTATGACGAGGCATATCGTGAAAAGCTCCTAAAGGAGTTTGGGCTTTAAATAAGCTTTCATTAATCCGGCATCAAAAAACATCATAGGAATGAGCTTTTAGATAAAGGAGTGAACTTTAGATAAAGGAGTGAACTTGACAGATGAAAACAGAAAATAGAAGAATTAAAAGAAATGATTCAAAAAGCGAACTATATCGTATTTTTTGGAGGTGCCGGAGTTTCTACGGAAAGCGGTCTTCCGGATTTTCGTTCTATGGATGGGCTTTATCATCAAAAGTATGCTTTTCCCGCGGAGGAAATCTTGTCTCATGATTTCTTTATGGTGCGACCTAAGGAGTTTTATCAGTTTTATAAGGAAAAACTCTTGATTCCCGGAATCCTGCCGAATCCTGCCCACTATGCCTTACGGAAATTGGAAGAGCAGGGGAAGCTAAAGGCAATCATTACCCAAAATATTGACGGATTGCATCAAATGGCAGGCTCCAAGGCGGTATATGAGCTTCATGGCAGTATTCATCGCTACTATTGTGTGGAGCATCATCACCGGATTCCGGAAGAAGAAATTGATTTTTCAACTTCTATTCCCCTTTGTCCTCATTGTCAAAGTATGATTCGTCCGGATGTGGTTTTGTATCAGGAAGGCCTGGATGAAGCTATTCTCTCAGAGAGTATTACTCATATTCAAAATGCGGATTTACTCATCATTGGAGGAACATCCTTAATGGTGTATCCCGCTGCGGGCTTGATTCGTTACTTTCCTCATAAGGAGAACAATAAGCTGGTTCTCATTAATAAAGAGGAGGGGCGGATGGATGCCCAATGTGATTTGGTGCTTTGCGGGAAGATTGAGAGATTCTTTTCGGAACTTGTCAGTTAAAAAGAAGAAGCATTGAAAACTAAATATTTTTATACAAATATATAAGCAATTTTTGTTATAATCAGAAGGAACTTTGTATACAGTTTTACAATTGATGCAAAGTAATTTTGTGTTGCTTATGGGAAAACATTCCCACATAATTATGCTAAATGCATTATTTTACAGAAGCTTAGGAGAAGCGGAATGAAGACTTTTTTACAACGGAAGAACATTGAGATTTCCCTGAAACGCTATGGTATTGATGCTCTATCCGCCATGACTGCAAGGCTTGTTTTTGTTCCTTGCTGATTGGAACGATCTTAAATACCTTGGGCCAGAGACTGGGGATTTCTGCACTGACTAGGGTGGTTGCCACAATCGGAGGAGTGGATTATACGGTTGGAGCTATGGCTTCCGCCATGAGCGGACCGGCCATGGCAACAGCTATTGCCTATGCATTACAGGCCCCCCTTGGTACTTTTCTCCCTAATTACCGTGGGCTTTGCCTCCAATGCTCTAGGAGGGCAGGAGGACCCTTGGCGGTGCTTTTTGTGTCGATTCTTTCCACAGAGATTGGAAAGGCGGTTTCCAAGGAAACAAAAGTTGACATTTTGGTGACTCCCCTTGTGACCATTGGTTCCGGAATGGTCTTTTCGGCAATGCTGGCTCCCGTAATCGGAAAAGCGGCAATTCAGGTGGGAAGTCTCATTATGTGGGCAACGGAGTTGCAACCCTTCTTTATGGGAATATTGGTATCCGCTTTGGTGGGGATTGCTTTGACCCTTCCTATTTCTTCTGCGGCAATTCAGTACTCTGGATTGACAGGACTTGCAGGCGGTGCTGCGGTGGCCGGCTGTTGTGCCCAGATGGTGGGCTTTGCCGTGATTTCCTTCCGGAAAATGGTGTTTCCGGCTTGGTATCCTCAGGGAATCGGTACTTCTATGTTGCAGATGGGAAACATTGTCAAAATCCCTCGAATTTGATTCCGCCACAGTTGCCTCCATGATTACATATCCTCCGGCCACCTGCGTTTTCCACTTTGAAAATACCACCGCAGTGGCTTCCTCGGAATGGGTACCTGCGGTTTGGCTTTCATCCAATCGGTGTTTATACCGGTTGGCTCAAGGGAATAGAAGAGGGAACGAAGTCGGCCGTAAGCGCGACAGACTGGCTTTCTCATTACTTTTGTGCTTTGTACTTCCTGCAATTTTTTCCTTACTATGTTCCGCCTTTTGTAAAAAAGTAGGCTGGATTAAGGAAGGGATATAGAAATTATCTCTTAGACTTAATCACATTTTTCCTTCCCTATGCTGCAATGTAAGAACTTGTAAGAAATTTTCTATGGTATTTTTGCGAAGAACTGAGTATAGTGGGACAGGTCGAAGGCTCATCCTTTCTAAGTGAATAGCCGAAAGCTGGTACAGTTTCTTGCAAATCCTCATTTTATAACTGTGAGTTTTGCAAGTATGCAAGGAGAGGAAAATGGCTTTACAAGGAAAAACAAAGAATACGGCCATGTTTATGTTAACCATGGCATTTACGGCGCTTTTTTCTACGGGTGCTTTAGCCTATAACCTGTCGGCGAAGGTGAAGGATGTGGAAATTACGGACAACAGGCAGGAAATTCAGTTGCAAATGGATGCAACAGGAGACAGTAGCGGTACCGACGGATCGGTTTACATTTTCGAAATCAAGCCCTATCAGAACGATTTTGGGCGGTAGAACAGACTTCATTGCCAAGGGAAGCTTAGGAGAGAATCAGAAATTCCATTTTCTCTCTATGCATATCCCGGAGAGCTTCGTCTTTACAGTGCTTTTGTACCTGCGGTAAAGGTGGGAAGTCGTTATGAAATTATTGCGGATAGAAGATATATTGAGAATCCCGAGGTGGTAGCAGAGAACCAAAGTCCCGCTTTAAACCCGGGAAAGAAGGGACTTCGTGTAGACCCCAATATTTTAGACGATGCTTTGAGCCTGAACATTAAGCATGCGGGAGTAGATATTCCTACCCAGCGTTTCTTCGGTCAGGGGATTTCCTATTCCTATGAGGGAAAGACCTTCCAGATTAACAAAGAGCTGATTGATCAGTTGGATGGAGAGGTGAAGCGTCTTAGTGATTCCGGTGTGGCGGTTACCGCCATTTTACTTAATGCATGGAATAATACCGTACCGGAGCTAAACCCTATCGGCGTTACGGAACTTCCCAAGGAGCAGGCGGTTTACTATGGCTTTAACGTAGAATCCGAGCAGGGATTCAGAGCTGTGAAGGCTATGGCTTCCTTCTTGGCTAAGCGTTATAACGGGCAGAACGGTCACGGAAAGATTACTAACTGCGTAGTGGGAGATGAGATTAACAACCAGTATTGGAATTATGAGGGAGACTTTGATGTTTCTACGTATACGAAGAAGTTCCAGCGTTCCTTCCGTGTATTCTATACTGCGATGAAGGCGGTTTCTGCCAATGACAACATCATGTTCTCCTTGGATCACTACTGGAATATGTTCCCTGAAGCGGCACCGGTTGGAAAATACAAGGGAAAAGATGTGATGCTGGCCTTCCACCATTTTGATAATCTGGAAGGAAATATGGATTACGGTTTGGCTTTACATCCCTATCCCTATCCCATGTTTTCTCCGGTTTTCTGGGATGATGATAAAACAGGAAAGGTTAATGATACCATAGATTCACCGATTATTAACTTTAAGAATCTATCGTGATTACGGACTTTATGCAGTTGGATAGCATGAGAAATAAAAAGGGTGAAGTTCGAAAGATTTTCCTTACCGAGGAAGGCTTCACCAGCATTCAAAAAGGACAGGATAAGTCGGAGGAGCAGGCAGCTGCGGTAGCGTATTCCTACTTTATTGTGGATAACAATCCATATATCTCCGCTTATCTGATGAGTCGTCAGGAGGATTCCGAGGATGAGGTAAAGCACGGCCTTGCTTTCGGACTTTCCAGCATTGTGAATCATAAGCTGGTACATAAGAAAGCCCATAATGTCTTCAAATACATTGATAACCCCAGTGCTACAGAAGGTATTGCGGACTTTGCCAGAGCGGTAATCGGCATCGATTCTTGGGATCAGTTGATTCCAAACTTCCGTTTTCCGGGAAGATAAGGAACTGAAAATATAAAAGAATTGTAGAAATCAAAATATCTTTCTATGCAATATAGGTCTCGAACAGGGGCACGCTCTCGCTAGCTTCGCCACGTATCGGATACTAAGCGAAAAACTGCGTTTTACTTGTTTTTCGCAAGTATCGGGCTCAGACTACCCCGAATTCAGACCTATATTGCTAAGAAAGCATCTTATAGCTTTTGATTTTTACAGTTCTTTTTTAGTATCTAGCGTAAAGTATGGATTTAGTATAGGGGAAAATATGGAAAAGGAATTGTTGCGCTCCATTTTGGAGCTTGGAGGGAAGGGCTTATTGCTCTATCTCTTAGGAATCAATATCCTTTGCTTTCTGAGCTTTGTTTATGACAAATGGCAAGCCATACAAAAGGGATGGAGAGTACCGAAAAAGTATTGTTGGGACAGGCCTTTATGGGAGGCGCCTTAGGAGGAATTCTGGGCATGTATCTTTGCAGGCATAAGACTAGAAAGCCGAGATTCCTAATCTTGATGCCGGTGGCGATGATGCTTTGGATGTATCTGATATTTGGAAGAAAATAATAAATCAAAATAATTTTCTATGTAGTATAGGTCTGAATTGGGGCACGCCTGCTAGCTTCAAGCCACGTAGCAGCATTTCAACTTCAAGCTTTCGCTTTACCTCGCTTTCAGTAAGTACTCGACGGGGCTCAGACCACCCCAATTCAGACCTATATTGCCGAAAATTTCTTCATTAATTTGATTTTTACACTAGCTTTGCTATTTTTTCGCCTGATGAGTGGACTTTCTTGACACATAGTCATGATAAGCCATCTTCCAGCTCTTAAATACTTCATCCATGGGTTGTGAATCATCCTTTAATGCTTGAGAATAGCCTGTAGTCATCATGGCATGGAAGGCATCATTCGACATTTCTTCTCGAATTGGGATGGACTTTTTCTCTATTCTTACAATTACTCTTGCTTTTTTCGTGATAGACATAAAACATACCTCCGTTTATAAAAGAATAGGAAATGTGTTATATATTACAACAATTAAAGGTACAAAAAAGGAGCTGTAAAAAATCAAAAAAATAAAGCAATTTTCGACAATATAGGTCTGAATTGGGGTGAGTCTGAGCTCTGTCGGTACTTGCGGAAAAACAAGAGAAACGCAGTTTTTGCGTTTAGTATCTCACATGCGCGGCGAGGCTAGCGGGAGAGCGTGCCCCGTTTCAGACCTATATTGTTTAGAAAATTTTTGATTTTTACAGCCCCTTTTCCTATGCTCCCGAACGGACTCGAACCGCCACTACTGGCGTCGGAGGCCAGCGCTCTATCCATTAGCTGACGGGAGCAACTATTAGCCAAAGCTACAGAGTTGAAATCAGTCTATAACTATGGTGATAACTTCAAAAGTATAGAACATTCTCCTAAAAATTCAAGGGAATAGCGGAGAAACATCACTTGTGTCTGCTGAGAAACATCACTGTGTCTGCAAAGTATCTTCAATAGCTAAGTTCAACTTCAACCTCCAATAGCAGAGAGACTTCAAACCACATTGGCACGGCAAAGTAGTGGAAATATATTTTAGAGTCGTAAGCTTTCCTGATGGCATAAAAATTTTAAAATTGCCTGGATAAAAGAAAAAGATTTCCATTCATTCACACGGTGCTTCTTGAAAAAAATTTCCCATTTGCTATAATAATCATAATGCACAAATTAAGAAGGGGTGAGTCTATGCAGGAAGATTTTTTGACGAAAATACGCTCTGCTTACAACCAATTTACCAAGGCAGAGAAGAAGGTGGCGGACTATATTTTACAAAATCCCGATCAGGTTCTGTTTATGTCTATTTCTGATTTGGCGGAAACCTGTAAGGTGGGGGATACCTCGGTTTTCCGTTTTTGTAAAACCATGAATGTGGAAGGGCTATCAAGAATTTAAGATGACTCTTTTCTCGTCCATGCGTAGCAATGGAAAGGAAAGCAAGGAGGGGAAGGAGGCAATGTTTCCTTACAGGATGACAATATTGCGGAGCTTGCCGGAAAGGTTTTGGAAGAGACCATCGATTCCATCAAGGAAACGCATTCTCTTCTGGACTTTAATAAGGTGACGGAAGCGATGAATGCCCTTTCCAAGGCAAAGAGGATTCTGTTCTTCGGTGTTGGTGCTTCCATGCTGACCGCGATGAAGGCGATGAATAAGTTCCATCGAATTGAGCCGAAGGTTTACTGTTCGGAGATGGTGAGTCAGCAGCTGATGAGTGCCGCAACTATGGAGAAGGGAGATGTGGCCATGATTTTCTCCTATTCCGGTGCGACCAGAGATATTGTGGAAATCGCAAAGCTGGCGAAGGAGTCCGGAGCAACCGTGGTATCCATCACCCGTTTCCAGAAGTCGGAGCTTACGGAATATACGGATATTTTATTACTTTCCGGAGCCAATGTGGGTTCCTTGCAGAAAGGCTCTACCTCCGCAGAAATCAGTCAGCTCTTCCTGGTAGACATTATGTACACCGAGTATTATCGGAGACATTACGAGTATTGTAATCAGATTTTGGAAAAAACTACTGTGGCTATCAAAGATAGAAATTAAAGGAAGCAGTCAAGGGAATAGTCAATCCAAAGCTATAGTTCCCAAAATCATTATAGTTTGATATGAATCATAGTTTTTGTAAAAAATAGGTCTGAAATGGGAGAGAGTATACTCCGATTTCAGACCTATTTGCCTATGAACCTATCTTATCCGTTTTTCTCTAAGCTGTCCCGAAGCTCTTGAATTTTATCCCGATACAGGGCGGCATCTTCGAAGTTTAACTCTGCAGCGGCAGCCCGCATTTTCTTACTGAACTCTCGAATCATCTTTTCAATCTCCGCCCTGACATGGATTCCACATCTTTTTGGAAGCCCTTCTCATCATCCCGAAGAACCTTGGAAATGGCAATCAACTCTCGAACCGCCTTCTTAATGGTGGTGGGGGTGATGCCGTGGGCCTTGTTGTATTCTTCCTGAATCGAACGTCTTCTCCTGGTTTCGTCAATGGTACGCCTCATGGAGTCGGTAATGGTATCCGCATACATGATAACGTGGCCTTCGGAATTTCGCAAAAGGCACGACCAACGGTCTGGATCAAAGAGGTTTCGGAACGAAGGAAGCCTTCCTTATCCGCATCCAAAATGGCTACCAGCGTAATCTCCGGAATATCCAGTCCTTCTCGAAGCAGGTTAATGCCCACCAAAACATCAAACTTATCCAGTCGCATATCCCGGATAATGGCAGCTCTTTCCAGCGTATCAATGTCGGAATGGAGATACTTTACCCGAACCTTTGCTTCCTGCAAATATTTGGTAAGGTCCTCAGCCATTTTCTTGGTAAGGGTGGTGACCAGAATCTTATTGCCCTTGTCGGTCTCCTTGTGGATTTCGGAAAGCAAGTCGTCGATCTGTCCCTTGGTGGGGCGCACCACGATTTCCGGATCCAAAAGTCCTGTAGGACGGATAATCTGTCTGCTCTTAGGATTTCATGCTCCGCCTCATACTCCGGGCGTTGCGGAAACGAAGAGCATTTGGTTGATTTTTCCTTCAAATTCGCTGAAGTTTAAAGGTCTATTATCCAGGGCGGAGGGAAGACGGAATCCGAAGTCCACCAAAGTGGTTTTTCGGGATAGGTTTCCGTTATACATCCCGCGTAATCTGGGGCAGGCTGATATGGCTCTCGTCCACGATAATCAGGTAATCCTCCGGAAAGTAGTCCATTAGGTGTGCATGGAGGCTCCGGGCTGGGCAAAATTCAAATGTCTGGTGTAGTTCTCGATGCCGGAGCATACACCGTTTCCCTGAATCATTTCCACATCAAAGTTGGTCTCGTTCGGAACATACGCGGCCTCCAAAAGCTTTTTCTTCACTTTTGAAATAGGCCACCCTGTTCGTCCAGCTCTTCCAAAATGTTTTTGCAGGCAATCTCATTTTCCATAGGGAATAACATAGGGGGTGGCAGGGAACACCATGCAGTGCTCAAGCTTTGCCTTGCCCTTTCCGGTGAGGGCATCAATCAACTGGATTTCCTCGATTTCATCTCCGAAAAACTGGATGCGATAGGCCTGCTCGCCTTCGGATGCGGGGAAAAATGTCTACAATGTCCCCCTTTACCCGGAAGGTTCCACGGCGAAAATCCATATCGTTTCGGTTGTACTGGATTTCCACTAGGTTTTTGATCAATTCATCCCTATCCCGAATCTGTCCGGGACGAAGGGAAATAGCCATGTTTAAATATTCCGTGGGGGCTCCCAAGCCGTAAATGCAGGAAACGGAAGCCACCACCACCACATCCTTTCGCTCGGAAAGGGCTGCCATGGCGGAGTTTCGCAATTTATCGATTTCTTCGTTGATGTCCGAGTCTTTTTCGATATAGTGTCGGTGCTGGGCACGTATGCCTCCGGCTGGTAGTAGTCATAGTAGGAAACGAAATATTCCACCGCATTTTCCGGGAAAAATTCCTTCATCTCGGAGTAAAGCTGTGCCGCCAGAGTCTTGTTATGGGAAATGATGAGGGTGGGCTTTGGATTTGCTGAATCACATTGGCCATGGTAAAGGTTTTTCCGAGCCGGTGACGCCTAACAGGGTTTTCAAACTGGTTTCCCTCCTGTAAGCCCTTCACCAGTTTTTCAATGGCAGCAGGCTGATCCCCCATGGGGGCATAATCCGAATGCAGTTTAAATTCTCCTGTAAGCTGTGATCTATCCATAAAACTCCTCTTTCTAAAGCGATGTACTTAAGCTTAAAAAGCACGTTATTCTCTAGTATAGCAATTCATATACGTTAAAAAAAGAAATTTACAGTAGAATAGAGGGGGATATAATGTAGGGTTTAACGGCTATAGAGTCTTGTATCTTAGGAGAGCAAGTATATAACAGCTGGAGAGCCTTGTTTCTTAGAAGAGTAAGCATTCAACAGTGAAAAAGTGTTAGAAGAGAAAGGAGCGAAAATGCAGTATTCCATTTGTGCGTTGCCGGAGACGGAATCACATCGAGATTGTAAGAGAGGCCAGAAAGGTATTGGAAAAGGTAGCGGAGCTGGAGGGCTTTAGCCTTAAGTTCACGGAAAAAGCCTTTGGCGGCGCAGCCATTGATTTGTACGGAGAGCCTCTGCCGGAGGATACTTTAGAGGCCTGCAAAGCTTCCCAAGCAGTGCTGATGGGAAGCATTGGGGGAAAGGTAGGCGTTTCCCCTTGGTATTCTTTGCCGTGGAAAAAAGCGTCCGGAGGCGCCTTCTTTCTTTCGGAAGCAGCTGGGACTTTTTGTAACTCTTCGTCCTGCCAAGCTTTTACAAGGAGCTCGATGCCTGCCCTTTGAAGGAAGAAACTCATTGGGGATGGCTTTGACATTATGATGATTCGAGAGCTACCGGGGCTTGTACTTCGGAAAGCGCTCCATTACCGAGGAAAATGGGGAAGAGGGTGGCCAGAGACGAGCTGATTTATCGAGCTCATGAAATCGAAAGAATCGGGCGTATTGCATTTTCCCTGGCAAAGGCAAGAGGCGGAAAGCTTTGTTCCGTGGATAAGGCCAATGTTTTTGGACAGCTCCAGACTTTGGAGAAAGATTTTCACTAAGCTGGGAGAGGAAGAGAAGGATGTGGAGCTTCGCCATGCCTTAGTGGATTCCACCGCCATGGAGCTGGTTCGAAATCCGAGAAACTTCTCCGTGATTGTTACCGAAAACATGTTCCGGAGACATTCTTTCCGATGAGATGGCGGAGATTGCCGCTCTTTTGGGCATGCTTCCTCTGCTTCCTTTAGGGAAAATGCCTTTGGGCTTTTACGAACCCAGTGGCGGCTCCGCCCGATATTGCCGGACAGAATATCGTAAAACTCTCGGCCACCATTTTCATCCGCAGCTATGCTTTGGAGCTTTCCTGGAGAGAAGAAGGCGGCGGTAAGAGTAGAAAATGCCGTGGAAAAGGTCTTGGCGCTGGGCGGAAGAACCAAGGATATCTTCTCCGGAAAAGAAGGGGAAAAGCTTTTGTCCTGTTCGGAAATGGGGGATTTTGTAGTAGCTCAGCTGTAAAATCAGTTTTATAGTTTTCTGTGCATATAGGTATGAAATGGGGCACGCTCTCGCTAACTTCGCCTTCGTAGCAGCACTAAGCTTCAATCGACGCTTCGCTTGATTTCAGCAAGTGCTGACGGGCTCAGATTACCCCATTTTCAGACCTATATGCAAGAAAAACACTGGGGTATTGAACTTTTCAGCTTCCGCTTTGTTGCAAGAGGAGCTTCTCGGAACTTTGTTTAACAAAAATATGTAAGAAATATTTCGAAAAAGATAGGCAAACGGAAAAGCTTGTAGCGACGCTGATTTGCCTTGCTTTATGTGGGTGCTCTCCGTATAATGGTATGACGGCGTAAGCCATGAGAATAAGGAGAGTGGAATGGATAATAACAACAATGAATTTAAAGGCGGTGAGAATGGAGGCTTCCAACTGGGGACAGACAGTTCTCATCGTTCTTATCGCGGCGACTGTGACTTTTTCATATATACAATTGCCCAGCGTTTTATGACCAACGGCATGTCCCAGGAATTAAGCTACAGTCGTTTTCTTTCCATGGTGGATCAGGACTTGGTGGCTAAGGTAGAGTGGGGAGAAGGGCAGATTACGGTTTATCCCAAAAGTAAGGCGAAGATAGAGACTCCGAAGGAAAAGGAAAGTCAGGAAGAAAAGGAAGGCATTGCCAAGGATGATGGAGAAGGAAAGTCCTTAAACTTTGATGCATCAAAGGAAGATGCCGGGTCTTCGAAAAATGATGTCTTCGAGAGGAATGAAGAAAGCCCTCGGTGAAGGCGGTTTGAAAACGGAAGAAGTGTATTTTAAGGAGGATATTTCCGAGAGGACTTCTTGGGAAATTATCCTTTCTCAGATTTTAAAGAATCGTTTTAAACAAAAGAAAAACTCCGGATCGGACAGTTCTTCCGACTGTCCAAGGGCGAAAGCAGAGTGTATTATGTTGTACCGGTGAATGCGGATGCGGCGTCCCTGGTGGATCGTCTCGACAGACATAACGTGGAGATTTACCGAAAAGCGACCGGACAACTCCGCCTTTTTGATGCAGATTATTGTCAGCATTGTACTGCCCTTTGTTTTCCTGATTCTTCTGATGAATACCATGGTAAAGCGGATGGGAGGAGCCGGTGGCGGATTCTCCGGGGTTGGTAAGTCAAATGCGAAGATGTATATGCAGAAGGATACCGGCATTAGCTTTAAAGATGTGGCAGGGGAGGATGAGGCGAAGGAAAGCCTTTGTGGAAATCGTAGACTTCCTGCATAATCCCACAAAATATACTTCTATCGGTGCGAAGCTTCCTAAGGGTGCCCTTTTGGTAGGATTCGAACCGGTAAAACTTTGCTTTGCCAAGGTTGTGGCAGGAGAGGCCAATGTGCCCTTCTATTCTCTTTCCGGTTCGGATTTTGTGGAGATGTTCGTAGGTGTGGGAGCCAGTCGCGTAAGAGATTTGTTCCGGCAGGCAAACCAGACTGCGCCTTGTATCATTTTCATTGATGAGATTGATGCCATCGGTAAGACCAGAGATACCCGTTACGGGGGCAACGACGAAAGAGAGCAAACCCTGAACCAGCTGCTTTCCGAAATGGATGGCTTTGATGCGGGGAAGGGAATCATGGTCATGGGGGCTACCAATCGTCCGGAAATTCTGGATCCGGCTCTGCTTCGTCCGGGACGTTTTGACCGTCGTGTCATTGTGGAAAAGCCTGATTTAAAGGGAAGAGTTAGTATCCTAAACGTGCATGCCAAGGATATTAAGCTGGATGACAGCGTAGACTTTGACGAAATCGCCTTAGCCACCAGCGGGGCGGTAGGAGCGGATCTTGCCAATATGATGAACGAGTCCGCTATCACTGCGGTAAAAAATGGCAGAGAAAAGGTTAGCCAGAAGGACTTGTTTGAGGCGGTGGAAGTGGTTTTGGTGGGTAAGGAAAAGAAGGATCGAATCCTTTCCCAGCAGGAGAGAAAGATTGTTTCTTACCATGAGGTAGGACACGCCCTTGTGGCTGCGGTGCAGAAGCACCTGAGCCTGTACAGAAAAATTACCATTGTACTGAGAACCATGGGGAGCCTTTGGGCTATGTCATGCAGGTGCCTGAGGAAGAAAAATATCTGAATACCAAGGCAGAGCTTCATTCCATGATGGTGGAATGTCTGGCAGGTAGAGCGGCGGAGGAAATCGTTTTCGAAACGGTAACCACCGGAGCCAGCAATGATATTGAGAAGGCGACAAAGATTGCCAGAGCTATGGTAACCCAGTATGGAATGTCTGAGAAGTTCGGTTTAATGGGACTGGCAAGACAGGAAAATATGTACCTTGGAGGTCGGTCTGTCTTAGAGTGCGGAGATGATACCGCTACAGAGGTGGATCAGGAAGTAGCCAGAATTTTGAAGGAATGCTATGAAGAAGCCAAGAAGATATTGTTGGAGAATCGTTTTTGCTTTGGATGAAATTGCGAAGTTCTTGATAGAGAAGGAAACCATTACCGGAAAAGAATTTATGAAGATTTTTTCCGAAGTAAAGGAAAAGCAAGAAAGAGGCGAAGGCTCTTTGAATTCTATGGAAACTTCTTCTGAAGAACCTGAAAAAGGAAAAGAAGAATCCGTATCCGAAGATAAGGCAGAAGTGTAAAAAAAGGTCTGTCAGAGTTCCCTCTCTGACAGACCTTTTTCTATGATAAACCACCATATAGGATTTACTCTGCCACCAGTCTCACTTGACAAAAACTCCATAATGTCTGGAAACATTACAGGAAAATAATAGCAAAGCTGCCGTATAGTTTCCGTGGAAACCGGCTGATTTTTCTTTCAATCGATGCAAAGCTATGCTGCAGAAATTTTGTGATCTTGTATCAGACGGTATTGGCTTATTTGTTCTTTCTCCATGAGTCGCCAAAATGGGGCATAACTAATCATATACACCCTTTGGGATAAGAGTTTGGGACCAAAACATAAAGACATCTACTTTCTTAATTAATTTTAACATAGCAAAAGCCTTTTGGTAAAGAAAGGAGCATAAGAATGATTTTTCTTTTCCTCTTGGGGATTCCTATCTTGCTTTTTATCTATTCCCAATGGGAAATGAATCAGCTTTAGGGTGACGAAACATAGTATTTTCTCGGAAAAAGTGAAGAAAGCCCATCGCTTTATTTTTATTATCAGATCTTCATGAAAAAGAATTTGAAAAGACAATCATATACTATTAAAGAAAAATAGAAGAATTAAAGCCGGAGGGATTTTTATCGAGGGGATCTTCCCATCAGCTATTCCGTGAAGAAAGTACGGAAAGGGACTCAGGTGGAAAATTCCTGCCGTTTGCTGTATGCTTTAGCAGAAAAATACCCTCTTTACTATGCCTTTGGAAAATCATGAGGAAAAACATTTTTCGAAGAAGGATTTTCAGGGAAAGCAGCAGGTCTTTTCGGAAGGCTTTGGAAAAAGGCGGAGCTTTTAGAGAATCGTTCAGTGCTTTTAGCGCAGGATTTAGAGCTTAGCGGCTTGTCCTTGGATTTATCCCATTATCGTCCCCTACTTTGGAAGAAGAAAAAGCCCTTAGGGGAAGAAGATAAGAAAAACTGGGAAAAGGCTATAGGCGTTAACGGGGAGGAACAGTCTAAAAGCATTTTTCGTATTGCCTTTGATGCACAGCCCCTTTTACCAAGAGGAAATGGAGGCTTTGCCGGTGGATTTGGTGCTGTCCGGACATTTTCACGGCGGTGCCATCGGCTTTCCCGGCTTTGCCTTGATGACGCCCCAGTATAAGTTTTTTGTGCGAAACCCAAGAGGTTTACGAAAAGTAGGGGAACAATGGCATTTTACCGACGGGGCTGAGGAACCCACAGCATCAATTTGCGCCTGGCAAACTTCCGGAGCTGGCTTGCTTTGATATTCTTCCGATGGGAGAAGCTTAAGGAGAAAATGATGGAAGAAAAGGTGATTTTTTATAAGTTGGATGCCTTTGAGGGGCCGCTGGACTTATTGCTCCACCTTATTGAAAAAAATAAAATCGATATCTATGATATTCCGATTTCGGAAATCACAGAGCAGTATCTGGAATATATGAAGGCTCTGGAGGAAGAGGATTTGAAATCGTTTCCGCCTTCCTGTTGATGGCAGTGACGCTTCTGGAAATGAAGGCCAGGAATGCTGCTACCCAAGAAGGAGGAAGAGGAAGGGAGGAAGTAGATCCCAGAGAAGAGCTGGTACAGAGACTTTAGAATACAAAAAATATAAAAAGAATCAGCGGAATGTTACGAGCAAAGGAAGAAACCGCTCCCAATATTATCGAAAAGGAACCCAGTATTCCGAAGGAAGTGGAAAAAGTATAAGCCGCCATTGATTTAGAGGATTTGTTGAAGGGACTGGATATTCTTAGGCTTCTGGAAACCATGAAGGAGATTTTAAGACGGAAGGAAGCCAGAAAGGATCAGCTTCTGGGCAAATTTTGAAAAGATTAAGGGAAAAGATAAGCTTGCAGGGGAAAATGCAGGATATTCTGGCTTATGCGAAGAGTCACGGACGTTTTTCCTTCCGACAGATGTTAAAGAAAAAGCAGGGAAAGACGGAGACCGTGGTGAGCTTCTTGGCCATTTTGGAGCTGATGAAAATGGGGAAGATTACCTTAAAGCAGGAAAATGCCTTCGGAGACTTAGACATCACTCGTAAACAAAGAGGCGGAGCAGGAAGAAATGGATCTGACGTGCTGGTGGAAGATTTTGATTAAAAATGCTTTTAGAAGGGAGTAAGGCAGGTGGAGGAAAACGAACAATACTCTTTTAAAAGAAGAGTTGAACGAACTTTGCGAGGGGATGTTGCTGAAGCCTCGGAGAATAAGGTTTTGACAGGATGCTGCTGAAGCCTTGCGGGAAAGGGATTTGGCAGAAGAAAAAGCCGAAGGCTCCCGGGATAAGGACGAGGTTCTAAGCTTGCAGGAAGAAATCGAAAGAGAAGATGCTCTAAGCTTGCAGGAAGAGGAAGATTTACTGGAAGCTCTTTTGTTTCTTTGGGAAGAACTGTTAGCCTGGAGGAAATGGCGATTTGCCTGCATAGGGGTGTGGATGGAGCAGAGCTTGCAGCAGAGCGTTTACGGAAAAAATATGAGGAGCGTCAAGGTGGTCTTTTAATCCGAAAGCTGGAGGGAAAGTACCAGATGGTCAGCCATCCCAAAACCTATGAAGCTTTGATTCGGGTGGTTAAGCAGAGTAGGAAGCCGGTGCTTTCCGATGTGCATTTGGAAACCCTTTCCATTATCGCCTACCGCCAGCCGGGTTACAAAGGCAGAGGTGGGAGTGGATTCGTGGGTAAAGTCCGACCATGCGGTCAATCGTTTGGTGGAATTCGGTTTGATTGAAGAGGTAGTCGTTTGGATGCTCCCGGTCGTCCGGGTGCTCTTTCGGTACCACTGAGGAATCTCTGACCTGTTTCGGTGTGGATTCTCTTTCCTCCCTCCCCAGCCTTCCCAAGGATTTGGAGAAGCTTTTGGAAGAAGAAGTAACGGAGGAATTAAAGGACAGCCTTGGTTTAGAGCCGGAGAAGGAGGAAGAGCCTAAGGAAGAGAAGGCCGAAGAACCTAAAGAAGAAGTCAAAGAGGAGAAGTCAGAAGAGACTAAAGAAGAACAGCCGGAAGAAAATGGAAGCGGAAGGCACGTAGAGGGAAGAAAACTGAGCCGGAATTTTTCTGCTGAAAGCGAAGAAGAAAAAGAACTGGAAGAAGCTGTGGATGAGGCGGAGGTAGAAGCGGAAGAAGAAGCGGAAGAAAGCAGTGAAGAAACAGCGGAAGAAAGTACAGAAGGGCAGGAGGACGCGAAGGCATTGGACCCGGAACAGTAGGCAGGGACCTTTTGCAAGAGGAAGAAAGCTTTATTGAAGCTTATCTTATGGAATTGGAAGCGGAGAAGGAAGTAGAGCTCGAAGAAGATAACGACGAGTACAACGAAACGGTCGAGAAATCAGAAGCCGAAGATAACCGGAGGCTGATGGGAACCGGAGTCCGAAGAGGAAATAGAAGCGATACAGGAGCCGGAACCCGAAGAAGAATCGGAAAAGGATTCGGATTTTGAGGAAAAATCGGAATCGGAAGATACAAACCTTCTCCCTGCAAGGGGAACCTGCTGTAGAAAGCCGTTAAAAACTGTTATAGAGAAGAAAAGGGAGTGCAAAGTAATTCCTGGAGAAAGGAGAAACGGAAGTGGAGGCTAAGTTAAAAATCAAATATCATGTAAAGGAGCTGGAAAAGCTTCGCTATCATTGACGGAAAAAGCGGACTGATTTACGGGTAGCGGAAAATGTCAGTATGAAGCAGGGAGAATACCGCCTAATCAGCATGGGCATTTCCGTGGAAATTCCCAAGGGCTATGAAATGCTGATTGTTCCTAGAAGCTCGGCCTATAAGAACTTCGGGATTTTGCAAACCAATGCCATGGGAGTGGTGGATGAATCCTTCTGCGGTGACAATGACATTATCCACATGCCTATCTTAGCCATGCGAGATACGGAAATTCATATCAATGATCGAATCGGACAGTTCCGCTTGATGCCTCACCAGCCGGAGGTGCATTTTATTGAGGTGGATCATCTGGATAACGAAGACCGTGGGGGTTTTGGCACCACCGGGAAGGCATAATAGAAGGGGAAAATGCAAAAAAGGAAGAACAAAAAGGAAAAAGCTTAAGCTCTTTTCTGCTACTCTTTCTCCTTCTCTCCTTAAGCCTTTTTGCCTGTAAGAATAAGGCGAAGGAATATCGTCTTCTGGGAATCGAAGCTCTGGAACGGGGAGACGGAAAGACGGCATTGGAAAATTTTAATCTGGCCTTGGAGAAAAGTAACGGGCAGGTCTCCGCTTTGCAAATGGATATTCTCGCTTATAAGATTGAGGCGGAAATTCAATTGGGAAATATTTCCGATGCGGAGGAAAGCCTGCAAAGTTACAAGACCTTGGCGAAAAAAGGATTTGCCCTTGCTGGAGGAGAGAATTGCCGGAAAGAAGCTGATTCAGGAGCTGGGGACTGCTTTGAATGACAATAAGCTGGAGGATGCGGAAAAGCTCCTTTCAGAAATCAAGGAAAAGGGACTGGAAGAGGATCGGGAGTATCTTTTCGATGCAGCGGTATATCTGGAGAAGACCGCAAAATGGCAGGAAGCCTATGAAGCCTTTTCAGCAATACAGTACCCAAGATCCCGGAGATGAGGATGCGAAAAGGGAACTTAGCTTTCGAAAAATCGTATGGAAGCGCTGGAGAAGAATCCTTTACTGAAAGAAAAAGCAGGAATTACGGAAAAAGCAGGAAACAACGGAGACTACAGCGACAACAGAAGGAAGTAATTAAGAAAAATCAATACTATTTCAAAAAGGAGCTGGAGAATAATCAGAGAAATTTTTCGGAATAAATTCCAAAAACTATCACAAAAATAAATAGTTTTTGGAATTAAATCCTAAAACTTTACTTTCTATAGAAAGGATGCTATTCTCTATGGGAAGGGAGGTGCCGGGTGATTATAAGAGAAGAATATCTGAATAAGCTAAAGGCTCTCAAGGATAAAACACATTATCAAGATTGTGACCGAATAAGAAGATGCGGAAAAATCAACGCTATTGCTTCAGTTTCAAAATTGGTTAATCGAGCAAGGAGTTGATTCTTCCCAAATAATTTTTATTAACTTTGAGGATTTGGAGTATGAGGACTTGAATGATTATAGAAGTCTCTCATCAATATATTAAAGAGAAGATAAAGAAAAACACGAAGACCTATATTTTTCTGGATGAAATTCAAAAATGTAGATAAATTTCCTAAAGTATTGGATAGTTTACAGCTAAACCGATATAGATTTGTATGTGACCGCCCAAATGCTTATATGCTTTCCGTGAGATTGCTACCCTGATCTCCGGAAGATATATCCGGATTGAGATGCTTCCTTTGTCTTTTAAGGAATACTGTCTGGCAAAAGGGGGATATGAAGACAGAGCAAGAAAATATACCGATTACTTGTTAAGCAGTTCCTTTCCCTATGCTTTAGCTCTGGATTCAGAGCCCAATATCATCAGGGATTACTTGGAAAGTATCTACAATACGATAGTAATTAAAGATATCATCGAACCGGAAACAGGTGGACGGATTCCCATGATGCTTCAAAGTGTTTTGAAGTTTATTTTTGACAATATCGGGAATCTCTTCTCCACCAAGAAGATAGCGGATACTATGACTTCCGACGGTAGGAAGATTGATTCTAAAACGATAGAAAAATATCTTACGGCCTTGAAGGAATCTTACGTCATTTATCAGGCTAAACGCTTTGATATCAAAGGGAAACAGTACCTTAAGACCTTGGATAAATATTATGTGGTAGATATTGGACTTCGATATATGCTTCTTGGCAAACAAGCTATGGATGCAGGTCATATATTGGAAAATATCATTTATTTGGAACTGCTTCGCAGATCCTATGATGTGTATGTGGAAAAGTAGATAGCTTTGAAGTGGATTTCGTTGCTCAAAACCAGGAAGGTAATCATTATTATCAGGTGGCTTTGACGGTAAGAGAAGAAGCTACATTGAATAGAGAATTAAGACCATTGCAAATGCTTCAGGACGACTATCCCAAGGTGCTCCTTACACTGGATGATGATCCTCCGAGGGATATAGACGGCATAAAGATTCTGAATGCAAAGAGACTGGCTATTGATTTGAAGCAGGAATGGAAATTGAAGCTGCTACAAATGGAAATCAAAGTCATGGACATGGAAAACTTTTCTGCGAGGACAGGAAAAGGATAGTATACTTTTTCTCGTATACTTATGCCCAAAGGAGAGTAGCAGATGGCGAAGAAAAACGGGAAAGCAAGTAGGAGAAAGAGGTGCAAATATGGCAAGATATGAGGAATTATCCGTAGAGGAGTTGGAAGCCTTAAGAGCGGAATTAAAGGACGAGTACAGGCGCTACCAGACCATGGATATGAATCTGGATATGAGTAGAGGGAAGCCCTGTAGAGAGCAGCTGGATTTGAGCAATGATATGATGGATGCTCTGGACAGCAATGCGGATATGTATTCCAGCGAAGGTGTGGATGTTCGAAATTACGGTGTATTGATGGTATCGCAGAGGCGAAGGAGCTTTTTCCGATATGATGGAAAATCATCCGGATCATATCCTCATTTTCGGAAACTCTTCTTTGAATGTTATGTATGACTCCATTTCCCGTTCCATGACTCACGGTGTTATGGGAGGTACCCCCTGGTGTAAGCTGGACGAGGTAAAGTGGCTTTGCCCGGTTCCCGGTTACGATCGTCACTTTGCCATTACCGAGTACTTTGATTAAGATGATTCCGCACCTATGACGGAGCATGTCCTGATATGGACATTGTGGAGGAGCTGGTAGCTCTGATGAGGCGATTAAGGGAATCTGGTGTGTGCCGAAGTATTCCAACCCTCAGGGCTACAGCTATTCCGATGAGACGGTACGCCGTTTTGCCTGGCCTGAAGCCGGCAGCCAGGGACTTCCGTATCTACTGGGACAATGCCTATGGTATGCATCACCTTTATGACCATGAGCAGGATTATTTGATTGAGATTCTGGCGGAGTGTAAGAGAGCAGGTCACCCGGATTTGGTGTATAAGTTCGCCTCCACCTCCAAGATTTCCTTCCCGGCTCCGCATTGACTTCCATGGCAACCAGCTTAAACAATCTGGAAGATATTAAGAAGCAGGTACAGTACCAGACCATCGGACACGATAAGGTGAATCAGCTTCGTCATGTTCGTTTCTTCCAGGATATTCACGGTATGGTGAAGCACATGCAGAAGCATGCCAATATTCTTCGTCCCAAGTTTGAGATGGTAGAGGATATTTTCGAGAAGAACCTTGCAGGAACCGGCGTGAGAATGGACTAAGCCGAAGTGTGGATATTTCATCAGCTTTGAAACCCTTCCCGGCTGTGCAAAGGCTGTAGTGGATAAATGTAAGAAGGCCGGCGTAAAGCTGACTCCTGCAGGCTCTCGCCTTCCCTTACAAGAAGGATCCCAATGACAGCAATATCCGTATTGCTCCAACTTACCCACCATTGGAGGATCTGCGATTGCCTCTGAGCTTTTCACCTTCTGTGTAAAGCTGGTGAGTGTGAAAAGCTTTTTAAAGGATAAGAAGGAAGGACAGGCTTAAAGGCTACTCTTCCCTAAAAATTCCTGTAAAAGGTAGGATAGACCTTTTGGTGCTTGGCCTCCCATTTTAAGCAGAGAGCCTTGGCACTTTCTTCGTCGGGAACCGTAAGCTCCACTCTACAGAGCAGGGGTGCGATTTTCCTGAATTTCCAGCTGCACAAGGTATTCCTTTGTGTCTGTCTCCGAATAATCGGAATATAGAGCCGCCTCACTTTGCAGGCGGCTTTTGTTTTTGGAAAGAAAGAGGTCCATGTCCTCCCGTACCAGCTCCGGGATATCTTGAGAAAAGAAATTTAGCGTCTGCTTGCCCTCCTCCGTGATTTCGTAGCGGGTGGTGCTTTGGCTATGTTCTGCGGAAATGAGGGAAGCTCCACCAAATCATTGATGCATTGCTGTAAAGTGAAATAGGTGGTATATTCATTTTCTAAAAAAAATCCGCTAAGCCGGCTGTTGCTTAGGGGGTATTTTACGGAATGGAGTAAGTAAAGAATCATCAGTTTGTATTGGGTCAATGCTTCTGTAGCCATAAATTCCTTTCTTTATCCCCTAAATCGGGGTTCCTGTCTTGTTCAGAATATAAATCTTTGCAAAATGCGCTTTTTTCTAAGAAATACGCTATACTGCTCTAGGGAAATTATTTTTCCCAAAGCCGGCTTTTCTCTTCTTAGAGAGAACAAATCTTTTAGCATAAGAGAGATTAAATCTTTTAGCTTAAGAGAAAAAAGCAAAGAATGGAATTAGTTTAACAGAATTGTAAGCCTAGTTGCAATAGAAGGAAGCGTTAATGGAAAATTCTGTCTTTCTCGAAAGGGCTTCCTGTGCTAAAATAAAGCCCTATGGAGAGTTTGCTATGAGAGAAAAAATCAATAAGTTAGCCAGAGGAATTATCGAGGAAGGAATCCCTTCCTGCATTTTTTCTGTTGAGCAGATTATGGCTGTAATTCCTTATCGGGAAAGTCGAACATTTGAAATCTTTTTGCAGTCGGTAAACGGCGTTGCCATGCGTGGCCTGGTCTATGCCAAGGGTCCCTATCTTACCTTGCATAAATCCGCCTTTGGAGGTGTGCGTACCAAGGTAAGCTTTACCATTGATACGAAGAACCTGGGGGATGAAGAAGAAATCAAAGGGGAGCTTTGCTTTGTCTACAATGGGGGAGAGAAACGGATTCCCTATTCTTTTGTGGTGGAAAAACAGCCCTCTGCAAAGCAAATCCATGAGATTAAGGATTTTTCTCATTTGCAACAGATGGCGGAGGAAGACAGAAAGGCTTGTAGCAGAATCTTTGATTACAGCGACTTTTTGGAGGCTCCGATTTTTCAGGATATTACCGCCCTTAGACTCTATGAGCTTTTAAAGTCCTGCGGAGACAGAACCCTTGCTTTAGAGGAGTTTTTGACCTATTTCTCACATCGCCCGAAGAATGCCAAGAAGCGAGAGGTGCTTCCCTACCAAAGACGGGAGGAAAGGGAGGAGGTTCTTCATTTTCCGGAGGATGCAAGCCTGGAAGAAAAGATTACGGAGTGCATCCACAGAGGAGATTGGAGCCTTAGTGCCTTTGCCCTTTATAAAAAGGGTGTGGAGGAGAATGTTAAGATTACAAAATTATATGAGAACCTCCTCTATGCTATGCCTATGGGCTATTCAGAAGAATTACCCAAGGGGTATATCTTTATTTCTCCTATGAATATCGTTTTAGAAGAGGGAATTAAGCTTCCTCTTATTATAATATTTTTGAAGAATTTCAGGAAGGTTCCGAGATTTTTCTCCCACTTTGCAAGACCGATGCAGGACTATGCCATTTCCTGTCTTTTGCGGGGGAAATTAATGAGGAGCTGGCTTTGTTGTATAGTAAGCTGATTTTACCGGAAATGATTGATGAAAGGATGGCGGAGTTCCTTCCGAAGATTTTAAACAGTTATCTGGTGGAGGTGGAGGATCAGAGCATTGAGCGACTGGTATCCTGACTCACCCTGCTTTGCGCAGGGAATGTTCCTTCCCGTGAAGGGGATTTTGTACGGTGCCCATGCCCCTTCCCAATATGATTCTGCTTTTCCAGGACGCCTTAGGAAACCGCTACAGTCGGGTGCCCCACAGAAAGACCAGACTGATGGAAGAGGCGGAGTTGGAGAAGAAATGCCAAAGCCTTTCGGAGGACAAGGGCATTTTCCTGATTCTGAAGACTCTTAGTCTGGTGGAAAAAGGAATTTCCGACAGTAGGGACCTGGAACTCATGGAAAAGGGCCTTTTTCCTATGAGGATTTTACCCTGTATTTTTCGAATGAAGATTTTTGCATCTGATTCTTTCCTATCATAAGAAGGCGGAGGGTAGAGTTCTCGAAGGAGAATCTGGACTTTCTCCATGCCCTTCCCTTTGGGGCTTTAAAGAAGGAAGAGAAGGAGGATGTGCTTAGTGCCCTGATTTATCGGGGGGATTATGACAAGGCTTTGGAATATCTCATTGCCTATCCCTACCTTTCCTTGGATAAGCGAGCATTGGAAGCATTTTTAGAGGGAGCTCTTTCGAGACCCGGGAGAGAAGGTCTCATGGAGAAGAGGAAAGGGAGATGCTTTTTGTATCTTTCGGAAAAAGCCTTTCTTTCCAAGCTGGAAAAAGGACAGTATTCTTCATTTCCTTTTGGAGGAATATAACGGTACGACGGAAGAGATGCTGCAAATGATGCGGGCAGCAGACCAAAGGAAGCAGCAGAAGGCGAAGATTCCTTCTTCCTCCTTCTTAAACATGGGAGAGCGGCTTTTGGCCCAGAGCCTTTCACGGAAAAACGAAAGGAAAGCGAAGAGATTTTGCGCCTCTATACCCGTTACGGGGGAGCGGATCCTTTGCTTCTTCGTGCCTTTTTCACTGCCTATTCCGCCTCTGTCTTCCTGGGACAGAAGCCGGAAAAAGAATGGATTATGCAGCAGATTTTTGAAGAAGTCCGGGGAGAAAGCCATAAGGAAAGAGTACCGGTGCTTTATCTTTTGGCATTGAGTCTTTCTTTCTCCAAGAGAAAGGAGCTTAAGGAGGAAGAGCTGGAGGAGCTTAACGCCTTCCTGCCGATTCTCTTGGAAAAATCTTTGATTTTCAGCTATACCAAGGAGTTGGGAAAATTTGTTTCCCTGCCCAATGAAATATTAGAAAAATCCGTCTTGGAGTATCACGGAAGAGAAGAGGAAAAGCCTTTCCTGTCCATAAGAAATCAGGGAGAAGAGGAGTTCCACAGAGAGGAATTACAGGAGTGCTATCACGGCATTTACACTGCATCCTTCCTGCTTTTCCCGGGAGAAAGCATGGAATATCGCTTTACTTTGGGGAAAGAGGACACTCTGTTGTATCAGTCCACTCTGAAGAAGAAATCCTCCGGAGAAATCCTATGCGGGAGAGGATGCCTATACCAAGCTTTGTCGGATGTGTGAGCTGATGACGGAGAAGCAGGCAGAGCCTTTACTGGAAATGATGGAAGAGTACGGCAAGAAGGAAATTGCTTTATCGAAATTACTGGAGGAGTAAGAGAAAGAGGTATTTGTGAAAAGCATTGGCATTAGTTTAGGGGATGATTATACCGACATTTCCCTATATCAAGAAGAATATACATATCGCTTTCCTACTCTTCTTTGTAGAGAGAAGCGAGGGACGGAGTTCTCCATCGGAGAGGAAGCATACAAGAAGAATCTCACCGGAGGAGTGGTACTGGTGGATAAGCTTTTGTCCCTGTTTAAGAAAAAGGGCAGTGCCACCATTGAAGGGCAGTGCTATGAGGCGGAGGAGCTTCTGTCTATCTTCCTTCGTTCCCTGCTGAGAGAAGGAGAGAAGCGGATAGAGGAAAAGGAGCTTCCGGAGGAAGAGGGAAAGGATACTTTAGTCCTTACCCTTCGGGAGGGAGAGCCGGAGCTCTTCAAAAGATTAAAGGAGCTTCTGGAAAAGCTTTTCGGAGAGGAATATTCGGTGCAGTGCATCAGCCACACCGAGGCCTTTGCCCACTACCTTTTACGGCAGGATAAAACCCTCTATAACCGATTGGTGGGCATGTTTGAATTTTCCAACCAGGTGCTTCACTACTATGAAATGCAGGTGTCCAAGGGGGCGAAGAAGTATGCCATCTCCGCCGGGGAAGCCCAGCCGGAGGCCATTTCCTTCGACATTATGGAAAAGCCCCAGGGAAAGCGGATGGCAGACCAGATTCTTTCAGGGCTTAGCGATAAAATTACCAGAGGGAAGGTCTACAGTGCCTTCTTTTGTCCGGAAAGGGCTTTGAAAGTACGGACTTTGCCCCGGGCTTTATGAAGAAGCTTTTAAAGGGAAGAAGAGTTTGCGTGGAATCCTTCCTCTTTGCCATCGGAGCCTTGGAATACGCCAAGCTTCTGGGAAGAGGAGAAGAGGAGGAGTATCTTCTGCTTTGTGAAACCAGGGTGGCCTATGATGTTTCTGTCCGAGTGAGTCAGAAGGAAAGGGAATTCCCCTACTATCTGGCAAAGGCGGGAGATGCCTGGCTGGAAAAGGAAGAGGAAATTTTGCTCTTACCGGATCAGCAGGATTATATTGATTTTACGGTGCAGCCCTTTGTGGGCAGTAAGGACAGGCAACTTCGCATGCTACTGGAAGGCTTCCCTAAGAGAGAGGAGCGTTGCACAAAGTTATCTTTAAAGAGTCGATTTGTGGATGCGTCCACCATTTTGATTTCAGTGGAGGATAGGGGCTTAGGAGACTTGCACCCTGCCTCCGGTATGGTGATTGAAGAGCGAATCAGTTTGGGAAAGGAGTAAAGTATGGCAGTGATTTTGTGTCAAAAAGAAGCTACATTTCCCTATTATTATGAGCGGTTGGATATTTCTGTCTATTCCTTGGAGGAGCTTTGCTATGCGGTGGGAAAGTATCCCCTGCTGATTCCGGAGCATTTTGTGGATCATCGTCTATTGGAATGGGTCAGTACCGGCTTAAACCGCCCCATGCTTTCCGAAAAGCTGAAGCAATTAAAGGACATGGGGGAGCGGGAGGAGCGTTTGCTTTTCCGTCTGCTTCGGGAGTGCTCCTATTTTACGGAGAGAGAGCTGGAGGACTTTTCCTTAGAGCTTAGAAGGATTCAGGCTTTGTCCGAGCCGGAGCGGAAGGAAAGGATGGGAGACAGCTTCTTTTCCTTAAAGAAATACAGAAAGGCCTTGGATGCCTATCAGGATGCGTATCATTTGGAGGAAAATGGCAGAAGGCTTCGTAAGATTGCAGAGTCCTACCTGTATTTAAAGCAGTTTCAAAGAGCAGGAGATGCCTTTGCGAAATTATATAAAAAAAATCAGGATAAGGCTGCTTTACGAAGATTGTATTTCCTGTCTCAGATTACCTTTCCGAAGGATCGGTACAAGGAGCTTTGGCAGGGAGTAGAGGAAGACCTGGTCAAGGGAATGGCAGGCAGAATGGGAAGAGGCTTTGGAAGAAGCGGATCAGGCGGAAGGAATTTTAGAGCTGAAGAATGCCTATAACGAGGGAGAAGAGGCATTTTTCCAAGAAGCGGAGAAAAAGCTGGAAGCCTGGAAAGAAGAAATTCGTGGTAGAGCCTAGTTACAGGAGGGGAAAATGAAAGAACTTGCAAAACAATATAATCCGGAAGAGGTAGAGGACCGTATCTACGAAAAGTGGCTGAAGGGAAATGCCTTCGCCGCAAAGGTAAATCCTAATAAAAAGCCCTTTACCATTATGATGCCGCCTCCCAATGTTACCGGGCAGCTGCACATGGGACACGCCCTGGACAATGCCTTACAGGATACCCTGATTCGTTTTAAGAGAATGCAGGGCTTTGAGGCTTTGTGGCAGCCGGGAACGGATCATGCAGCCATTGCCACAGAGGTAAAGGTTATCAATAAGCTGAAGGATATGGGCATTGACAAGTGGGAGTTGGGAAGAGAAGGCTTTCTTAAAGGAGGCCTGGAAGTGGAAGGAAGAGTACGAGGATCGTATTGTGAACCAGCTCCATAAGATGGGCTCCTCCGCAGACTGGGATCGTCTCCGTTTTACCATGGACGAGGGTTGCTCTCATGCGGTGCTGGAGACCTTTGTCCGTCTGTATAAGAAGGGCTTGATTTACCGCGGCTCCAGAATGATTAACTGGTGTCCGGTTTGTAATACCTCCATTTCCGATGCGGAGGTTTTGCATGAGGAGCAGGAAGGCTCCTTCTGGCACATCCTTTACCCGGTAGTGGGAGAGGAAGGTCGCTTTTGTGGAGATTGCTACCACCAGACCGGAAACGCTCTTAGGGGATATGGCGGTGGCTGTAAATCCTGAGGATGAAAGATATAAGGACATCGTAGGAAAACAGCTGCATCTTCCTTTGACGGACAGAGTGATTCCGGTGATTGCGGATGCCTATGTGGATAAGGAATTCGGAACCGGCTGTGTAAAGATTACTCCCTGCCCATGATCCCAACGACTTCCTTGTAGGGAGAAAGACACGGCTTGGAGGTTTTAAACATCTTAACGGATGATGCCAAGATTCTCTGTGAAGGCTCCCCTATAACGGCATGGATCGTTATGAAGCCAGAAAGAAGATGGTGGAGGATTTAGAGAAAGCAGGGACTGTTAAAGAAGGTGGTGCCTCACAGTCACAATGTAGGTGTGCATGATCGTTGCGGAACCACCGTTGAGCCTATGGTGAAGCCCCAGTGGTTTGTGAAGATGGAAGAGCTGGCAAAGCCTGCTATCGAAGCGCTGAACAAGGGAGATTTGGAATTTGTTCCGGAAAACTACGGTAAGACCTATCTGCATTGGCTGGAAAATATCAAGGACTGGTGTATTTCCCGTCAGCTTTGGTGGGGACACCGTATTCCTGCATACTATTGTGAGGATTGCGGGGAGTTGATCGTATCCCTGGAAAAGCCGGAATGTTGTCCAAAGTGTAAGAGTAGCATCCCTTCGTCAGGATGAGGATACCCTGGATACCTGGTTCTCCAGTGCCCTTTAGCCCTTTGAGACTCTGGGATGGCCGGAGGAGACGGAGGATTACAAGTATTTCTATCCTACGGATGTGCTGGTTACCGGCTATGATATCATTTTCTTCTGGGTAGTCAGAATGGTATTCTCGGAATTGAGCAGACCGGAAAGACACCTTTTAAGAAGGTACTGATCCACGGTCTGGTGCGAGACGATCAGGGAAGAAAAATGAGTAAGTCCTTAGGAAACGGAATCGATCCTTTGGGAAATCATCGGAACCTACGGGGCGGATGCTCTGAGAATGACTCTTCTTACCGGAAATGCCCCGGAAACGATATGCGTTTCTATCATAGCCGTGTGAAGCCAGCAGAAACTTTATGAATAAGGTTTGGAATGCTTCCCGTGTCTCTTTATGAATGTAAAGGAAGAGGAGAAAGAAGCTCTTCTTTCTTTGGTAGGAAAGAAGGAAGCAAGCCTGGAAGAAGTTCTTTCCGTGCTTCCCAAGAACCTGGCTTTGGCAGACCAATGGATTCTTTCCAAGTGTAACCACACCGTTTCCGAGGTGACCAGAAACTTAGAATCCTTTGACCTGGGAATCGCTCTGGATAAGATTCAAAAACTTTTATCTGGGAAGAGTTCTGTGACTGGTATATCGAGATGGTAAAGCCCAGACTCTACAGTGAGGGAGGAGAGAGCAAGACCCTTGCCCTTTGGACTCTCTTAAAGGTTTTGAAAACTTCCTTAAGTTTGTTGCATCCCTTCTGCCCCTTTATTACGGAAGAGATTTACGACACGGAAAAATCTTTTATTCCCGGAGAAGAGAAGATGCTGATGCTGTCGGATTGGCCTGTTTTCATGGAAGAACTGGACTTTTCCGAGGCGGAAAAAGAGGGAGAGACCATCAAGGAAGCGGTTCGTGCCATCCGAAATATTCGTACGGAAATGAATGTTCCCCCTTCCAAAAAGGCTACAGTTTACTTCGTAAGCGAGGACGAGGGGTTAAGAAAAACGTTTACACATAGTAAGGTATTCTTTGCTACCCTTGCTTATGCACAGGATGTTATAATACAGCAAGACAGAACAGGTATTCCTGAAAAATGCTGTTTCTGTCTTGATACCGAAGGCCAACATTTTCCTTCCTCTCTGATCTGGTGGATTTGGACTCAGGAAAGAGAGCGTTTGGAGAAGGAAGAGGAGAGGCTGAAGAAAGAAATTCAACGTGCAGAGGGAATGTTAAAGAATGAGCGCTTCCTGTCCAAGGCACCGAAGGAAAAGGTGCAGGAGGAGGAAGAAAAGGCTATGAAGTATAGACAGATGCTTGAGCAGGTTCTGGAAAGAAAGAAGGCTCTTTCCTAAGCTTTAACTTCCCGAGTAGACGGGAGGTTTTATGCGTAAAGTAAAGGGAACAAAAACGATTGAGGGAAAGAAGAGAAGAGTATGGGGCGCAATGCTCCTGCTTTTCTCCTTCTTCTTCCTCTTTTCTTTTCAGAGTTTTCAAGGACATGCAGAGGAAAGGGCAGCCACCAAGGAAGAGCTTACCGGGGTGAAGAAGGGAAGTACCACTGCCTATATCTGGGAAAATGAAGACAGCGCTTGGAAGCTTTTGTATCTGGATGTAAAGTCCAAGTCCTGAAGTATGCCAAGGATCGTTGGGTACAGATTGAGAGCGCTTTTATTACTTCAATGCGGAAGGAAAGATGGCTGAAGGCTGGTTTAACGAGGATAGCCACTGGTTTTTTGCACAGTACGATAATAAAGAGCAAAACAGTGATACTGCTGGCGTAGTCCTTACCGGATGGGCAAGCATTCCGGACGAAAAGGGAAAGAATCAAATCTTTTACTTTGAAAAGGATGAGCAGGGACGTCCCCGAGGCATGGTACAGGCAGAGGGAGAAACCAACATTTCTATCTGATTGAGGGAAAGAACTATTACTTTGACGCTCTGGGCTATGCAGATAAGAAGCTGATTTCCTTTGATGTGACGAAGTATCCAAGAGGCAGAGGTAAAGGATATATCCTCAATACATAGTAAATACAGAGTAGGGACACTATGACCATTAAAATTATTGCGGTTGGGAAAATCAAAGAGAAGTTTTATCGAGAGGCACTTTCTGAATACGGAAAGCGCCTTTCTTCCTATTGTAAGTGGGAAATTATTGAAGTGGCAGATGAAAAGACCAAGGAAGAAGCCAGGAAACGGAGGTTTTACAGGTTTTGGAGAAGGAGGGAGAAAGAATCCTTAGTAAAATTCGGATCGTGCCTTTGTGATTGCCTTAGCCATCCTGGGAAAGGAACTGGACTCCGTAGCCTTCGCGAAATTTTTGGAAAAGCAGGCGCTCCATGGAGAAAGTGAATTCTGTTTTGTGATCGGAGGCTCTCTGGGACTGGCCTCCTCCGTCCTTTCCAGAGCCAACTATTCCTTGAGCTTTTCTGCCATGACCTTTCCCCACCAGCTAATGCGGGTAATTCTTTTGGAGCAAATATACAGAGCCTTCCGCATTAATGCAGGGGAGCCTTATCATAAGTAAAGAAGAAAAAACGCATAAAAAGGCCCAACTTATAAAAGTTTTTATTTAAGTCGGACAAAAATTTTATAACCAGTGAAAATGCTGGTAATCCTATTGGGAGAATGTTACAATTGAAAATAGTTTTTAATGGAATCGTAATTATCTCAATAGAATAGGAGGCGAAAATGTACCAGTCAGGCACGTATGTGGTTTTATGGCTGCAAGGGTGTCCATAAGATTATTGGAACGACACACCTGAATTTAGAAGGAATTCCAAAAGACAGAGAATATTATATCTTGCAGGCGGTAAAGAAACCGGATGGTGCCGTATATGCTCCGGTGGAGGCCGGCAAGACTAATATGCGCTCAGTGATGACCAGGGAGCAGGCAGAAAGCTTTATGCTTAGCATTGAGAACATTCATGCGCTTCAGTTTAAAAATCCGAAACAAAGAGAGGAGAATTGCAGGGACAGTATCAAAAGCTGTGCTCCGGATGCCTTGTTACAGGTGATTAAAACCTTGATGGCAAGAAGAGTAGAACGGGCAAGGCAAGGAAAGAAACTCACCCTTTTGGATTTACACTTTATGGAGCAGGCGGAGGATATCCTCTATGAGGAGCTCTCTATTTCCCTTAGTATCCCCAGAGTGGAAGTGGAAGAAAGAATCCATGCCAATTCCCCCAAGAAGGCCGGATAGAAGTTGAATGGAGGGGGAGGGCAGTAGTAAGGAAAGATGGTAGGAAAAAAGGCAGTAAGAAAGTAAAGGCAGTAAGAAAGGCAGTAAGATAGTAAAGGCAGTAAGAAAGGCAGTAAGATAGTAAATACAGTAATAAAGTAAAAGGTAATAAGGTAAGGGATACAGAAAAATACAAGCAAGAAAATAAGAGGACATCTCAATCCTTACAATCTTATATTTGATTATGCTGAGTACTATAGCAGAAGTAATAAGCAGATTTAAAAACAGTTTTGGAAACAGGGGTAATTGAGCCTAGGGTACTTATGAAAAAATGAAATGCGGTTTTTACGTAGTATCCCCAGGAGGGCAAAAGTTAGCAACAACGTGCCCTTTGTGCCAAAAACTGTTTTTGTAAAGCGTATTATTTTTCTCCACTTCCCTATCCCTTCTTGCTTTCCCTCTCTTTTTCGTATACTAGGTATGTTCAAAAAACTAAGAATAGAATTTAAGGTGTTAAAAATATAATGAATAATCAATTATTAGAAAGTATACGATATCTTGTAATGGGAGTGCTCACTACTTTAGTGAATTACGTGATTTACCACGTCCTGGATCTTCTTTTGCAAAAAGCAATCTATTTCCTCCTATAAAATATCCTATGGCGTTGCTTTTTGGTTGTGGTTTTTGCCTATTACGGAAATAAATTCTTTTGTATTTAAAACGGAAAAGAAAGGGATTAAAGAATTTTTTCTCCCTGAGAGTTTTTCCGGCATTGCCAGTCTGCTGGTGTTTTTGTGGATATTTTTGCATTTTTCTCATGGCTTAGGGTGGCTGGCCAGTTCCGTTATCAATTTAGTAGGAAATTATTTTGCCAGTAAGTTTCTGATTTTTAAGTGAGTTATAATGTTTTTTTCGGCTTTCAAAAGGAAAGGGGTTTCATGAATAGAGAGAGAAAGGCTTATGAGAAAATTCGTTGGGGAAAGCAAGAGACGCTTCTTCCTACTGCCTCTCCTAGCGATGTTAGGGTATTTTTGCCTGCAAGGGAATTTTTCCTTTTGGAAAAGAGAGCTTTTTGTGTACGGATTTATATCATCAATATGCGCCTCAAGAGTTTTCAAAGAAAATTGCAAACAGGAGAATCTTTACTCTATAGCGTTAACCCAGCTTTGGCAGTAATTTTATTGCTCTCATTGCTTATTACTTGGCCAGTCCCCTTAACTGGTTTGTTGTGCTTTTTCCTAAGGGAGTGGTGATAGAATTTGTAAGTTATTTAGCAGTTTTGAAAATTGCTTTAGCTGGAGCGACAGCCTCTCTGTATTTTCGTTATCATTTTCAAAAAAAGAGCCTTTTTAATCCGGTTTTTGCTGTACTTTATGCCATGTCCGTTACATTGCCGCCTATTCCTGAATATCATGTGGCTGGATTGTGTACTGCTGTTTCTCTTAATTTTACTGGGACTGGAGCGAATGATGGATCCGGGAGAGGTATTACTCTATACGGTGAGTCTGGCACTTTCTATTCTTTCCAATTATTACATCAGTATTATGATTTGCCTCTTTTTACTTGTGTATTTTCTTTTTCTGCTTTGTTTTTATATTCAGGAAAGAAGAAAGAATATTTTCCTCTCCTTTTTCGCTTTGGGTTATATTCTCTTTTGGCCGGAGCTATGGCAGCTGTTTTCTTGCTGCCGGCTTATTTTTGCCCTACGCTTATGCAGCCTCATCCAGTTTTCTTTTCCCAAGACCCTTTAGTCAATACTTTGGTATTATAGATATGATGGCTCGGCATTTTGCTTTTGTGGAAACGGAACAGGGCTTGAAGCATTAGCCCAATATTTACTGCGGAAGTTTAATGCTCTTTTTGCTTCCTTTGTATTATCGGAATCGATCTATTTCTCTTTCCCGAAAAATGCTTTTACGGAGCACTGAGTATTTTCTTCTTCTTAAGTTTTTCCATCAATGCTTTGAACTTTATCTGGCATGGCTTTATTATCCCAACAGCCTGCCTGCAAGACAGAGCTTTTTGTACATTTTCCTACTCCTACTCAGGGGGCGGAGCTTATGCTGAAGCGAAATGGAAATACGAAAAAGGATTATAGCCTTTCCTTCTTCCTTTGCTTTGTCTTTGCTCTTTTGTGTCAAAAACTCATTACGGTGGAGGGGTTCCATTGGTCCGTGTTTTATTTGGGAATGCTCTTCTGCTTTTTGTATTATCTTGTCTTCACTCTGGAAAAAGGCATTTTCTCAGAGGAGTTTTTCATACGATACTGCTCCTTTGTTTTATAGAAGCTACAGCAAATATGGCAGTGACCTCCGTGCCTACAACAAATCGGGCAAACTATCTGGAGGGACAGAAGGAAACGGCTGCCTTAGTGTCAGAAATAAATTTGCAGGATTCCGGTTTTTATCGAGTGGATAGAACGGACCGAAAAACGAAGGATGACGGAGCGCTTATGCAATATCCCAGTGCTTCTATTTTCTCCTCCACAGCCTATGGGAAGATATCGGAGATTTATACCATCTTAGGAATGGAAGCTTCTACAAATGCTTATGCCATTAACGGGGCTACTCCCCTTATAAAAAGTCTTTTGTCGGTAAAGTATTTGATAACGAAGGAAGAAATAATGCAAGCGGAGGAAGAAGGTCTGGCCTACTGGACCGGTGAAGGGGATTATCGTCTTTATGAAAATACTTATGCTTTGCCCTTGGGATTTGCCCTAAGTGAAGAGGAGCTGAAGGATTGGGACGAAAAGGCCGGAACGCCGGCTTTAGTGCAAAACAGTATTTCCGCATCCTTAAGTAAGGAAAATATATTGGAAACTATTCTTGGGGAGAGAGAAGGAGAAGACTATAACTTTTACCGCAACGGAAGAAGGCCACTATTTTGCCTAGGTAAACAATGGAAAGGTAGAAGAAGTTAAGGTTCAGTTTCCGGAAAAAGAAAAAAGCTTTGACCACGTGGATAGAGGGTATCTGTTAGATTTAGGCTACCTTTCTTCCGGTTCCGAGGTGAAGCTAAGCTCCAAAACCCAGGGACAAAGCATGGATACTACCGTTTATCGCTTTCACTACGATGTGCTTTCCGATGTTGTGGAAGCCCTTTCCGGAAGAGGATTAAAGCTCAGTAAAAAGAGTTCCGGTAGTATAGAAGGAAAAATACAGGCTAGGGAGGATGGCAAAGTTTTTTTCAGCCTTCCCTATGATCCGGGCTGGAAAGTGATCCTGGATGGAGCAGTGGTAGAGCCGGAGGAGTTTTTTATCGGATGTATGGCTATCCCAATTTCCAAAGGTGCTCACAGTATTCGACTGCAGTATACACCGGAGGGATGGAATTTCTGGCTTTTACTTAGTGTTACATCTATCCTTTCTTTGGAATTATTCTTTTTATAAGACTGCTTTTGGAAAACAGCGGAGTCTACGGGATCAGAGGAGAAAATGTCATTGATACCGGCATGGAAAGAAATGTGACAGCTCATGTCAGCCATTCTCTTTAGTACCGGACGAAGCAGAAAAGAGGCCATAGTCCCTATCCGTGAAGGTTTATACCGCAGACCGCCCAGAGGAAGAAAATGGACTGAAAATCGAAAAATGGATGTTAAGGAACAAAGTTTTCCTTCCCAAGGCAAAAGTGAGGGAGAGCAATAAAAAGAAAGATACTGAGAAAAAAGGGATTGTATTGAAAAGGAAGGGGTAGCGATGAAATTATGGGGTGAAGATTTACGGAAAACGTGATGAGCTGAGCGTAGGCCTCAACGCCTCTCTCCCCTTTGATAGGCGTTTAGCAATGGAGGATTTGAGGGCCCTTGCCCATGTGAAAATGCTTTCCAAGGTCGGTGTTCTTACGGAGGAAGAAGGACGGAAAATCCAAGAAGGTTTAGAAGGGATTCTGAAAGGACTTAGAGTCCGGAAAAGCTTTTGATAGAAGGGGATGCGGAGGACATTCATTCCTTTCAGGAGACGGTTTTAATCCAAAGAATCGGAGAGTTGGAAGAAATTGAAAGCACCGGTCGCTCCTGAAAATGACCAGGTGGTCTCTGGATATGCGTCCTTTATGTACGGAGAAACAGTGAAGAGTGCAGAGGCTATCTGATGAGCTGCTTTCGTCATTGATAAACTCATGGAGAAGCATAGAAGAGACATTATGCCGGGCTTTACCCATTTGCAAAAGGCCCAACCCACGACCATTGCTCACCACTTTGGGGCTTACAAGGAAATGTTTTAGGAGATAGAGTTGTCTTTAGACGGGGGAGAAGAGAATGAATTTCTCTCTGTGCCGGAGCCTTTGGGGAACTACATATCCTTTTGATCGTGGGAAATGGTGGCAAAGGAGTTTGAGCTTTTACCGCCGCAACGGAAAATTCCATGGATTCCGTTTCCGATCGGGGATTATTTGATTGAATATTTATTCTGTCTTTCTATGATTAGTATGCATTTATCCAGATTGGTGTGAGGAAATCATCTTTGGAACAGCAATGATTATGGCTATATCCGCCTGTCTGACAAATATTCCACCGCTCCAGCATTATGCCCCAGAAGAAGAACTGATATGGCGGAGTTGATTCGGGGAAAAACCGGCAGAGTTTATGCAACTCTTTTCCCTTCTGACCACTATGAAGTGCCTCCGCTCTGGCTTATAACAAGGATATGCAGTGAGGATAAGGAGGTGGCCTTTGACAGCATGGACACCTTGCAATTTTGTCTCGGTACGGCGAAAATGCTGACAGCATGGAATTCCGTTTGAACGCTCCGGAAAAGAGCGCAAAAAGGGGCTTTCAGCAATGCCACGGATGTGGCGGATTATCTGGCTGAAAAAGGGTATGCCCTTCCGTACCGCCCACGGTGTGGGAGAGTTGGTTTTATACTCAGAAAAGGAAGGAAAGGATTTGGAAGAGCTTTCCTGGAAGAGTACAAGAAATTTAGTGATTTAGTGGAAGCGGATATTTATGATGCCATTTCCTTGGAAAGCTAAAGAAGAATAGAAGACGAAAGGTGCTCCGCACTTTGGGATACATAGAGGATGTAATATTTAATTTATACAGTTTATAGATAATAGTTTCAAAATTGGGGCACGCTTCCGCTAGTTTACGGCCACGTAGGGATATTGCCAGCACTGCACCTTTGTTTGTACGCAAGTACCCACGTGGCCAGACTACCCCATATTTTGAAAGCTCATTATGCATAAAGACGCTAGATTATTTTATATCTTCTATTTTTATTCATAAGGAGGAGAGGCTTACGAGTAATGTGCAGCATCTCATTTACTCAACATCAAATAGTAAGATGCTGATGAACAACATGTGTGTATCAAAGGGTTGAAAAGGCATTACGTCTCACAACAAAGAATACCAGAATTAATTGAATAAATATGCTTTGACATCTGAATAAATATCTCATTATTCTAAGCTGGTCCTGAGAATAGAGCAGCTGGAGAAGATGGCATCTGAAGGAGCCATTGCGAAGCATGATACCCGGAGGGAAATACCAAGAGAAGATTATTCTCACTATTCGGGAGGCTTTGATACTACTCGCCATTATTCCTTTTGGCTGAAGGAGAATTTGCTGGCAAGAGGTAATTTGAGACTAGTGTTGGATGTGGGTAGGAAGAGGAGTTTGACCTTCCGCCGAACGGGCGAAGCTCGTCCGGGCGCGGAGAAGCTGTATATTGAGCATATTCAGGATGAATTCTGCGAGGAATATGTTCTTTCCCCGTATTCAAGCCACGCCTCAAGCTAGGAAAATAACATACCTTTTGGGACTTCTATGGCTCGTCCGGCTATCGCCAAGATTGGTAGAGATTGCCAAGAAGGAAGGAGCTACCGTCTTGTCACGGAGCTACCGGAAAGCGGTAACGACCAGATTCGTCGGAGCTGCATTACGCCTTAAGTCACCGGAGCCGCATATCTCTGCGCTCTCGCGGATGACGGAGCTCGGGATCTTTCAGTCCAGGGAAGACGAAACGGCATATACTGCAAGGAAAAGGGCATCGACCTGGCTTTTGGAAGCCAAGCGCTACGGCAGGGACAGGAATCTTGGCATATTTCCCATGAAGGCTTGGAGCTGATACCCGGGAGACGGAGCCGAGTTATGAGCATCTTCTGATGCTTTCCGTAACGCCTCCCAGAAGGCACCGGATCAGGAAAACCGCTCTTCCATCGTCAGAAAGGGAGTGCCGTGGCACCAAATGGAAAGAAAATGTCTTTGAAGGAGATGATTGAGGAGCTTGGAATCAGCTGGGCGGAAAGAACGGTATCGGTATTGTGGATATCGTGAGAACTGCGTGGTGGAATGAAGAGTCGTGAAGTGAGACTGGGAAACCATTTCTCCTTGGAAGCGCATAAGCAGTTGGAAGAGCTTGATTTTAGATCGGGCAGACCGGGCGGAAATGAAGAAAATCGTAGAAGATGAAGTTTTCTCAAGTGGTTTATGAGGAAAATGGTTTGCTCTCTCCGGGAAGCTTTGCAGGCCTTGTGAAGAGCATCCAGGAGAAGGTGTCCGGAGAGACCATAGGAAGCTTTACAAGGAAATAATCATCAGCAGGCGGGAAGCTCTTTCTCCTATTCCTTTGTATAACAAGCTTCCTCGGCAAGTCTTTGTACCACCGGAGATTTATATGATCATAAGGGATGCGCTTCATCACCCTTTCGGACTCCCGGAGCTGGTAAGGGCTGATACGAACAAAAAGGCTAAAAGCGGAATAAAGAACATATTACATATTATATACTCCAAAATGACAATATGAGCTATCCTGCTTTTTGGATTTGTTTGTTTGGAGGTGAATCTTTGATACAGCTCCTAAGAAAAGATATAGGCAGAATATCGTGTTAGGAGGCGTAAGCCAAAATAGTACAGAGTCTTGGAGGAGAGTTTGGTGGAGCAGGTGAAGCAAGAAAAATATTGTTCAGTATTTGGAGTCTCTTTTCATCCAAGAGTCCGATTCCCGTGGAGGAGGAGCATGGCAGCGCTTTCAGCCGCTTTTTGCTTTTCGCTTGGGCTCATGGTGGGAAATTTAACCTTGGGAAAGATATGCAGACTTTCTCAAGAGGAACTGCAAGCTTATCATGGAGTCCTTGAAGAGGCAAAGCAAAAAGCACTTTTCTTGGAAGGCAGAGATGAAGAAGTCTTTCTTCCTTTGTCTAAGGCATATTCTCTTCCCAGAGGAACTGTAGAGGAACAAAAGCAATACGAAGAAACGATGGAGATATGTTTAAATGCAGCTTCTTTAGTTCCGCGGAACTTTTTAGAGCTGTGCCTGGGAAAAATTCCTATATCTCCAAATTACAAGAAAAGGGCTCCCAGAACTGTACTTCTTGATGTAGGGTGTGGAGTCAAGTTTTAAAAACAGCACAGAAAGTGCCGAGTTAAATGTTTATATTAATACCAAAAGCATGAAAAACTGGGAAATAAAAACACATGAGAGAAGCGCTTTTGTTTGAAGCTAAGGGCAGGCCTTGAAACTAATTGGAAGAAATTATTCAATCAGTGGAAAATACAGGACGAATGAAGTAAGATGATTTTATTCCGATAGAGAAAAAGGAGCTATAAAGAAGAGATGGAAGAATTATTGGGGAAACTGATAGTAGATAAAATTCAATAAAGAATGGGAGCGTACTGACGAAAAACGAAATCGTGTGTATCCGACCTGCCATTTTACGGGTAGGGAAAAGAAGGGATATCAGTTATGGAAAAGGTGATTGAAAAGTTATTTCTTTCCTTTGGTTTGGAGGTAAAGGATTACTGCAGCCTCCGAAGATTGCGTAATGAAGAGTTTGCAGGAAGTTTTTGATGAAATGGAGGATCCTCGGAAGCCACGGCATTATGGTTTTTCAACCCTCTCACTACCAGAGATTAACCAAGAAGAGTACTTGCAAAACTTAAAAAGAAAAGGATGTGGAGGGAATAAGTCGAGACATAGCCGGCTTTGTTGTTGCAGGACAAGGAAGCTTTTTGCCCTCTGCAATGCCCAGGCGATTTTGGAAATGCATACTACAACATCCCTTATAGCTGAAAGAGGTGTGTATTCTGAAGCCGCTCTTAGTGGCAGGAAGACCGCTGGCCATTCTCCTGACCAATGAAGATGCAACAGTGACCCTCTCGTCATACTCAAGACCGGAAAAATATAAAAAGAACTGGCCAAGAGGGCGTGATATTTTGGTGTGTGCAATCGGAAACCTAAGGCTACAGGCTCCTCCCATTGTAAAGAGGGAGCTATGGTCATTGGATGTAGGAACAACCGATGGCGGGCTGGAAATCAGGTGGGCGATGTGGACTCGATACCATGGCAACTGTAGCGGGAAAATATCGTCGGGTTCCCCGGAGGTTTGAGGACCGTTACCACTGCTGTTTTAGCAAAGCAGCTAAAGGCTTATCGTTTACAGGAAAAGAATAGAGGTAAATAAGGAAAATGGCTGGAGTATTTTATGAGAAGGAGTGACGTGGTTTTCGAACGCCGGGAGATGGACAAATAATATAACATATTTTTATTTCTGTACAAATAATCACATTAAGGAATTATAAGAGATTTCGGCGTACAAAATTTGTGCAGAGGACTTCTTTTCTTTGTTTTCAGAAATCTTCAAGGTATAATAAGAATTGTCTACAGACAGATTTTGGGAGGTATCAAATATGGGGTGTTACCACTTTAAGGGTGGCGTTCATCCCATGACGGAAAGGAATTCGCAATGGATAAAGTCCATTGTTGATTTGCGTCCGGAGTCGAGCGGTTTATCCACTTCGCAGCACATTGAGCCCTGCTGCTATCCTTTGCAGGCTGCAAAGGGAGATAGGTTCTTTGAGAGCAGAAGATTGCAGAGGCTAACGGTACTTTATTTCCGCACCTGTTATTTCTCTCTCGTACAGGTACCGTAAAAGCCATTGAGAAGAGACTTACTGCAGGCGTGAGCCAAGTGGTGGAGTCTTATTGTGGTGGATAATGATCAACACATGAATCCATCCCGGCTTCGGAGAGAAGCGACTATCATAACTTCTGTCACGGAAGAGATTGTGAATATCGTGAGTGATGCAGGTAATGTGGGCTTAGGTGGTGCCGGTTTTCCTGGCTTTGTAGCAGCTTTAGTCCGAAAGAAATCGGACAAGATTGATTTATTTTGCAAACGGCGCGGAGGGAGAGCCTTATCTTACCTGATTACAGAGATATGCTGGAGATGCCGATGAGCTCGATCATGGCGGCTTACAGGTGGTGCTTCTCTCTCCCCAACGCTAAAGGAGATTTCGTACGAGGACAATAAGCTCTGAAAGCCAGTCAAGCTTTTAACGGAAAAAGTTATAGCATGGATAAGATTGAAGTTGTGCCGTTAAGAACCCGTTATCCCCAGGGGGAGAGCGTCAGTTGGATTTATGCAGCCAGCGGAAGATTAATTCCTCCATGCTACCTGCGGATGCAGGGGTTGTGCGATACCGTAGACACCGTTGTGGTATATTTATGAGGCGGTCGTGAGTCCAAACCGTTGGTTGAAAGATTTTAACAGTAACAGAGATGCGGTAGCCAGCCCGTAATTTCCGCGTGCCCTTAGGAACCAAATTAACAGCAGGTGATTTCTGCGGCAGGCGGTTTCTCGGAGGAAACGAGAAGGTAATTTCCGCCGCGAATTCTGGCGATGGGTAGCGCTGCTTTTTGTGCTGGATATTCCAGACCAAGAACCCAGTTCGTATTTTGCGTTTAAAAGGATCCGGGTGGCGGAAGAACCAACCACCTTGTATTAATCTGTGGAAGATGCGTTACAGCCTGCCCGGAGAATTTGATGCCTACCTTGATGATGGTGGCTTCTTCAGAAAAATACGGAACGCTTTGGTGCTTTACGGTATGGAGTGTATCGAGTGCGGATGCTGTTCCCATGTGTGTCCTGCAAAGCGTCCTTTAACCCAGGGTTTTGCTAGATGAAGAGAAAAGTAAATGAGAGCAAAGCCGTGTCACCAGGGTGTAACAACGAAAACTTTTTACATCTTTCTGCGAATCCCTCATGTGCGTGACGGGTGACTTCATGGAATTAATGAGAGACGTTGGATTGCCGTGTTCCTGCTATTTGCTGTGTTTTCGGTGGTTTCCGCTTTATTGGTTGGTGGTACCATTACTTTGATGGCGTTTACAGAGGTGCTTACCAGAAGGCTGCGAAGCTGCCGGTAACGGTGAATGACTGGTCTGCTGCGGTAGCACCGGTATGATTTTAGCATTAGCATCGTCCTCCCGAATCCCTTATTGGATTCCTATGGTGGGATCCGTGTTTGCCATTATTGTGGTTAAAAGCAGCTTTTATGGAGGTTTTCTGGGAGCCAACCTATGAAACCCGGGCTTTAGCGGCTCGTTGCTTTCGCTTGATTTCCTTTACGGAAAGACTGCCTGCTCAACAACGCAGCAGACAGGAATTGCCACCGCAACCCTGCTTGCAATTTTAAAACTAACTCCGGATGCGACATGAATCTGATGGATATGTTTTGTGGGAAGAATTCGTGGAACCATCGGAGAGGTATCTCAAAGATTTGTCTTTTGATCGTGACTTTATGCCTGATTGACTCGGAAGGTTATCTCCGAGGCCTGCCTTTGATTTATATCGAGACCGTGGCGCTGTTCACCCTGGATCTTTCTCCGGAAGAGAGGCTTTGATATGCATCATCGGCTGCATCTTAGGAGGCGGACTGATTGCAGTGCCTCTTTTATGCTGACAGACTATGTTTCTTCTCCCATTACAACGGACAGGTTGTCTTTGCGAGTGCTTGTGGGAATTCTTCTTAGCTGACTGTTCCGTCTTTTTCGGCGGCTCTGCAGAGGGCAGCTCCTATGCGGTGTATTTCGAGCAATATTTGGTACCGAGCATCAACACATGACGATACCAAAGGCATTTCGGCAGGAGGAAAGTAAGATGAAAAGATTCTCTTGTGAAAGACGCCTTTAAGTGCTTACCTGCTGCATTACGTGATCTCTGGTGGGACTGCTTTTTAAGCGCGTGGTACGGAGCACGAAGGACGCATCGCCAATGCCATTAAAGAAGCAACCAATCAGCCTACAAGGTGGTTTTGGATGCTGCGGATTATCACGGTGAGGAACTGAAGGATACTGCAGAAGGCTGCTGAAGAAGGCACTCTGGCGACGGATAACGGCGGTGCGAGCTGACGATGCTACTGTGGCGACAGGATGCCTCGAGAAACCGTAGGATACATGCTGAAGGAGGGACATGCAGCAGGCTACATGACGGTCCGATGTAGTGGGTTGTAGTAGGTGCTGATAAGAGACTTTAAAAGGTGCATGCATTTCTTTTCGGAAACCTTACCGGAGACTAGCCGACTTGGACAAAAAGCCACACTCTTCCCGAGTTCTACGAGCAGTTTGACCGGAAAACCACAAAGATTTGCCGAGAGCTGGCGGTGCGGGAGCATGAAATCGATGCACCGATGCCACCATGCAACAATGTACTGCGGTAACCAATACGGTCAATGCATCCACGGAATTTGTGGAAAATTACGTTTAAAGTAGGAGAAATGAATACTATATAGAAAGATTATATAACGGTATTATCAAAGAAAAACCCTACCTTCAGTATCATGCTGGAATGTGTCCTACCTGGCCACCACCTACACCAGCGCGATAAACGGATTGGGAATGATTAACCACTACAGCGGCACTACTGTTTTCTAACATGCTGATTTCCAGCCTTTCGACAAAGACGATTCAAGGAGCGTATGCGTCATCCGGGAGTGAAATCGTGGTAGTAACATCTTCAGTCACTTCATTGTCCACGCGATGATCAGTGCCTCATGTACCGCCTTTATAAGAGGCTACGAATCTACATTCCTTTGATTGCAGATTAACGTATCATTCTAGGAAGAGCGAAGTCCCATGCCTTGTTTAATCAGTCCGGCCTTTATCCTCTTTTGACGGTCTGGGCATGGGTATCGGATTTACCATGGCCTTAACACAGTCATCGGATCACTGCGCCAAGAGGAGTTAATCAGCGTGCGCAGGGACCATCTTTAACTTCACAGACTGATTCCTCGAGGCTTATGCATCAGTATTTCCGTACTGGCTCCGGTGCATTCCTGCCCCTGGCTGGTCCTGACCGCGATTCAGGACATGTTGCGTCTCCATCCGCAACCAACGGAGATGCTCCGAGGAATTTGTTTATGCAGCGGAAACTGTATGCTAAGCTTCTCCGAGTGTAAAGGAAAAAGGCTCCTGAAAAGAGTGAAGTAGACATGAGGCGGCAGTATGATTGATTTGCTAATGATTGCCATTAAAGTAATTCCCTGGTCAGTAACGTAGTGCTTTCCCAATTCTTGGGAATCTGCTCCTTCAACAGAGCTGTCTAAGAAGACGAGTCCTCCAAGGGTATGGGAGGAGCGTAATCTTCGTTATCGTAATTGCTCTGTAATGTCCCCATGGCATCTATGTGCGCCTTCTTGGCAGCTTCCAGCGCTGCAAAGGCCTTTAGGGCTCTAACGGATGGTCATGAGATATCTGGAGACATACCATTGTATTGTTCATCTTAGTTATTATGGCGCTGGTACGAGTTTATGACATACTGTAAAGAAGAATGTACCATATCTACTCATGAGTCCTTGGGAGGTATACCTTCCTCCTGATTACCACAAACTGTGCAGTGATAGGGTGTAGCCTTGAATAATGTTTCTTATGGCTATAACTTCTTGCCCAGAGCTTGGATTTACGGACAGGAATTTCGTAGAGTTTTGCTTTTAGCATTATTGCTGCTATGGCGGGAATCCAGGAGAATATCTCAGTAGAAGGAAATGACAGAATTCGTTCCTTTCCAGGGAGTCTCCCGAGGTCCACCGTTTACGCAGCCTTATGGCGATTGCATTCTTTCGGCTTTCAAGTGGATTCAGTTTAAGGAGGATTGAGGTATGAGTCTGATGACAACGTGACTCCTAGTTGCGCTTGGTTTTAGTGTTAAGGTGCGACCGTCTGATTTTGGAGTGTTTTAGGAGCAGCTCTCCGAAGCTGCAAGCGAGGTGGATGAAACAGAGGCGAAAGATTCGTGCAGCGACATCCGAGCGCGTGACTAGCCTGGTGCCTGCAGTTCCGGCCAGATGCAGTTGTGCCAAGACTATGGCATTGAGAAGCTCCCGTAACTCCAGTGTCCGGGGTGGGAGGAAGCCCGTGGCGGAGAAAGATTGCGGCAAATCCTTGAGCAGGAGAGGTGTCCATCGACCAGGAGGTTGCTCATGTGCATTGCCAGGGATCTTGCTCTAAAGACAAAGCAGATTGCACCCAGCTATAGACAGGGGTGCAGACTGCTGGCCGAGCTTGGCAGCTAGGTCTCAGGAGGAACGGAAAAGGCTGCCCATACTCTTGCCTGGCTATGGTTCCTGCAGCAAAGGCTTTCTATCCTGCGCATTTGATGCCATTCATGTGGTGGATGGCGTTGCCATTGTGGGACAAGGAGAAGTGTACAGCCTGTGGCGCTTGTATCAAAGGCCTGCCCTATGAAGGCGTCTGATTTCCTTTTGTTCCTTGCAGAGAACACATCGTCTCCTCTGCAGAATCTCTAAAGGGCATGATGCAGTTAAGCGACGGCTGTTCCATCGGCTGTATTGCCCAGCGAAATTTGCGGAGAAGAACTGTCACTTTCGATGCCATTCACGTCCTGAATGATTTGTGCGTGATGAATGAAAAAGTGTGCGACTGCGGTGTTGTGCCCAGAAGTGTCCTGCTGCAAGCACACTACCGAAAAAGACGAAAGAAAGATAGAAGACCGAAGGGAGGCTTGGTCAGCAGGAGAAGAAGGAAGAAGCTAAGGAGGCACCGGTTTCAGCAGGACTAAATACGAAAAGATATCTGTGATCATCATCATGGTGGCGATAAGTTCCTATTTCTTCAATTGAAATCAGTATTAAGAAACAAACTGAATAAAATTTCTCCTCATGAAAACTCTCCACGAAACTTACAAAAGTAGTCGAGTAAAGTATCTGTTGTGAAATTTTCATAAAAAGGAAAGCATCCCGAGGAAGACGGAATAAGAGAAAGAACATTACAGTTAGTGCTAAAAGCAGAATCCACCACTCAAAACTATGCTTTAACTTTAGAAAGCAAATTGTAAAAAGTTTTCTTTAGCAATATTGTCTATTTCGTAGCTGGTCGTAGAATCCTATATGGAAAATGGCAATGCGGAATTATCTCGTAAGTGAGCAATCGGAGGAGGCGAGCGCACATGAATGGTCAAAGGCATTCAGAAATCTAACGATTCTGAGTCAGTTTGGATTGATCCTTGCAATGCCGCTTTTATTATGCTTATTTGTGCGACATAACTATCAACTAAGAGAGCACTTCTTTCACCTTTCTTACTGGATATACCTGCCTTGCATTTTCTTCGGTCTTGCGGCTCATTTATGACAGCCTATAAGTTTTACTCTGTCTGTCTCAGAAGGAGAAGAAGCACGAGACAAAAGGACCGGGCTTTTTAACCAACATCGTTAGGAAGCTCCGACTTTAAGCTTTTATGCATAAGAAGGGATAAGATGAAGAGTACAATCTATTGTGAGAACTTTCATGCGAATTGCTAGCAGTGCGGAATAGCCTGCCTGTGCTGCTAATCTGTTTTCTCTTCTTCATATAGCAAAAACCGGAAATAGTCAGCTTTGATTATAAGGTGATTCTTTCATTGCATATTAGGAAGCTGTGGCAGTAAATGAATTTTATCCTCTGGGCGAGTTCCTGTTCGGACGTCGACACGCAGAAATCAGGAGGATGCTTACCAGAAAGATGAGAGCATCTCAGTACTCGAAACCGTACCATGCTACAGCTGAGTTTGGATTGTGATAGCGCTAATCGCTCCCATTTTAACGCTGTAGCTGTGTATTGTTCCCTACTGCTTTTCCGGGCAAAGCGTCTGAGAATACGAGGGTTCTCGACTGGAAAAGAATGCGAAAACTACAAGGAGTGAGAAACTAGAGGTATGAGTTTTGATATTTCCGGAGCAAAAATATTCCTCAAAGATTCCCTACAGGAATTCCTCTTTCCCTGGGAGATTTCTGCTTTCGGAAACCCTAGTGGTCAGCTGGATAGTTATGGCGATTATCGCGGACTATGTATCTTCCTTACCCAAGAAATCTGCGGGGTGGAAAATGTAGTAATAAAGACAAGCCATTGCAGAGCTGATTGCAGAAAGTGCCAACAACTCAGTGCGCACTAATGCGAGGAGAACCAAGTTTCAGTAAGAGGATTCCTTTTACGTGGCAGCCCTTTGGCACCAGTATCGCTTCCAACTTAATCAGTTTCGAACCGGATTACGAGGCCCTACTGCAGACCTGTCCACAGAGGCAGCCTGGGCGCTCATGGTTTACGTAATCATCATTGCCACACAGATTAAGGCAGGTGGAGTTATTGGATGTAGGATTTACGCCAGCCCATTTCCGGGCCAAGTGACGCCGTTTTAACATCACTCGGATGCTGGCTGTCGATTAGTATGGCATGTCGAAATCATTTCGGTGACATTTTGTCAGGAGTGGTTATCAGTGGTTTGATTTATGCATCATTGACCATTGCCTCTTCCGCAGTTTTGGGCTTGATTCCCGGTGTTGTGGGAGATTTTCATCAACATTCCTATTTTGCAGTGGGTCTGCCCGCCATCGTAGGATTTTATTTTTGCTGGTTTTCCAGTGCCATGCGCAGGGCTATTTGAGCTACGCATGTTGACGGACGATCCCGTATATGTCGCCAGCGCAGCAGAAGGATAAACAAATTAATTTGGGAGGACAGAAAATGGAGTGAGTTTCAGTTTTTAGCAAAGAGTCGGCCCGTGTAGCAGGATGTGGGAATCGTCGGTGCTGCATTAATCGCTGGTATCGGACCCGGTATCGGAGAAGGTAACGCTGTAGCAGAGGCTCTGGAAGCTACTGCAGCAGCCTGAGTGTAAAGGGTGATGTTAGCTTCTACCATGTTATTAGGGTTGTGCGATTGCCGAGACAACCGGTATCTACCGGATTCGTAACCGGTCTTCTTCTGATCGTCGTTGCTGTCGCATGTTCATGACGTTTCAAAGGAAATAAGAACAAGTACTGAAGCCAAAGCGAAGAAAGGAGAAAAGTATGGAATCGCAACATGTTGGAAACCACTCGATCATCCGTGCGACCTTCATTGCCCAGATTTTTGAACCTTTTATTCAGGTATATCTCATTAAAGCGTTTTCTAAGCCCGTGACTGAGGTGTTTTAAAAGAAGAGACAGGAGAGCTGACAGATAAGGATATGCAAGAGGCGAGACAGGCAAAAGAAGCTGGCTAGCGTAGACAGAATATGGAAAGCAGTATGTCTGATGTGCTAGAGGAGAGGCAAACCGTATCATCGAGGATGCGAAGAAGGATGCCAACCTCCGCTGCCGGGAATTGATTAAAGAGGCGGAACGCGCAAGCTCCTATTAAAAGCTCACGGCAGAAGAGAGATCTTCGTCTGAGAGAAGAGTTGCCTTTGAATGGGGTAAAAGGGATGAAATCGAGAGCATTGCTATGGATGTTGGTGAAAAGCTGTGAGAAGGAAATCCACGAAGAGTGAGCGCAAAAGCTTTAATTGATGTGAGTTCTTGCCAAAAATGTAGAGGAGGCATCGCGAATACGCATCACAGCTTGTACGGGAAAGAGTGCTTACGACTTAGCCAAGAAGAGCACATCTGGAAAAGAGAGGTACAGAAGAGGACGAGGCTGTGTGAAACACGCTGCGGAGGATCCGGAGTATGGCTCTCTTCTGGGCAGGAGCCTTCATTCCCAAGAAGGAGAGATTATCTCTTGGATCAAGCCTTTGCAACGGAACTCAGCCTATTTGTTGGAATAAAGTTGCTTTTGGAAAAGGGTCTGGTAAGAGGCTTTTAAAGAGCGCTACAAGACCTACAAAGCACTGTACTCAGGAGAGACTGCAGGGATTGCAGAGAGCTCTGGTCTCACCAGCAGCGAGTGCCTGCCTTTTACAAGAGGAACAAAAGTCGGCTTTAATCGAAAAGTTGCAAAGCTTTCTGTGCACTACCATTATTTCTCTCCTGAAAAATCGAGTCCCAAGGTATTGGGCCGGATTTTGAAGGTGGAAAGTGGCTGAAAGACCCAACAGACGGTGCTGGTTTCTGCCTCGATTGAAAGAGATTCGTAAAACTGTTAATGAAGTAGTCTTGTAAAAGGATGGGCATAGAACGAATTAAAACCAGATCCGAGGTCATTCGAAGCCAGGATTAAATATTACCAAAAATGCCATTGTTCAGAATGAAACAGGCACCCGTGCTCACGATGGTGACGGTATTGCCCCAGGTTTCCGGTCTCACAATACGTGTATGTCCGGAGAAGGCTTTTAGAGTCTCGAGGACGGCACTTTCGGTATGGCTCAAAACCTTGAAGAAACAGAAGTGTCTCTGCGGTACTTTTCAGTTCTGACATGGGAATCAGAGAAGGAGCAGAGGCGATAAAGAAAGCGTACAGGTAGAGTAGATCCATCTGTTCCTGCCCAGGAGAACAATTGAAATCGGACGAGTAGTAAATGCGATTGGACAGCCTGTGTGACGGTATCGGTCCCGTCGAGAGGTACAGAGTTCCGTGCAGTGGAAAGACCCGGCACCCAGCATCGTCAAGAGACATGCAAGGCAACAGTGCGCGAGACAGGAATCAAGGCGATTGACTCGCATGATCTCCTATCGGAAGAGGACAAAGAGAGTTTTGATTATCGGTGACAGACAGACCGTAAAACCCTCATTGCTATTGATACATCATTAACCAAAAGAAGGATCTTGTCTGTATCTATGCGCAATCGGACAGAAGAGATCCACTCGTTACCGCATCGCTGGAAATGGATTGAGGAAGCCGGCGCTATGGAGTTGCTCCATCGTTGTTGCGGCAACCGCTTCCCGAGCCGAGCCCCTGCAGTACTGTCGCACCTTTATGCAGGATGTGCTGTGGGTGAAGTGCTATGTGAATCAGGGAAAGGCATGTCCATGATCATCTCTGATGAGTTTGAGTAAGCATGCGGTGGCATACCATGCAATCTCCACTTCTGAGCTCGTAGACCGCCAGGAAGAGACCTATCCCGGGAGACGCATTCTACCCACACTCCCAGGACTGCTGGAAAGAGCTGGCAAAGCTGTCTCTGAATTAGGAGGAGGATCCTTAACAGCCCTTCCTATTATCGAGACACAGGCCGGAGACGTATCCGCATATATTCCTACCAACGTTATTTCCATCACAGACGGACAGAATCTTCGTGCCGGAGACAGAGCTGTTTCCATCAGCGTGGTTATGTCAGCGAGATAACGTATCTCCGTATCCCGTGTGGAGGAGTATGCGCAGATTAAGGCCATGAAGAAGGTAGCGGGAACCTTGGGCTGGTTTACTCTCAGTATAGAGAGAGTTACAGTCCTTCACTGCAGATTCGGTTCCTGACTCCTGACCAGGATACCAAGCAGAGACTCTGCCCAGGTGAGCGATATCATGCGAGGCACTGAAGCTAAGGAGTAGGGAGAGCCTAAGGCCGTTGAGAAAGCAGGTGGCCATCCTTTATGCGGTAGTTACGGAATCCTGACCGCCGTTGGAGGTTAAGACATCTGTCACTAAGGAGGAAGAGCTTTATCACTCTTAGATGCCGATGCAGAGGCTCTGGGTGCAATGGGAATGCCATCAAGAGAAACCAGTGCAGCTGGAAGAAGAGACAGAGAAGAAACTAAGGCTAGCTAGGAGCGTTTCTGGCCAGCGGAATAAAGAGACTGTAACAAACAGGAAGAAGGAGAAAACATGGCTGCAGCAAATATGGAAAGTCAGGTGAAACTCCATTAAAAGCGATCCAGAGATACCATGCAGGATTACCGGGCACATGGAGCCAGGACTGCTTCCTCAAAGCTGCGAAAGGCAAAGAAAGGCGGAGAATACCAGGCGTATGTTGCGAGACTTTTAAAGAAAACACTTTCTAGAAATTGCCAATGGAAATACAGATTTTCTCCTCCTACACCAAGAAAACACAGCTCGATAAGTGGTGCTGTATATTGGTGCGGGAGACCGCGCTATGGCAGGAGCTATGATGCCAATCTTTCCCGTACCCCTGGAGGAAGAAATCACGACAAAGGAATCTGCTTTGTTCATGGGAAAGCAGTTCTGAGGTATGGACGGCAGAAGAAGTGGCTGAGCTGTTTAATGACAAGCTGTATACTCATGTTGGGAGAGGTTGGAATTTCGACTCATACGACATTGCCCAGGAAAATCTAGTGAAGCCTATAAAAATCTGTGGAATTCGGCCATGTGGCGTTGATCTATATCGGATTTGTAGTCCATGATGAGCCAGAAGGCAGGAGCTACTTTCTCTCATGTGCCTTGTCTCGATTTTTAAAGAGGAAAGCGAAGAAGAAGCCAAGAGATACGTAACCTGATTCTCTTACGAGCTAAGTGGAGAAGATGTTTTTAATGCGATAGTACGAATATCTTGCAGGGCTGGTCTATGCGGAATTTGTACTTCTGTTGCCAGTGAGCTGGCAAAGAAGAACAGCTATGGAGGCGGCTACAGATAACGCCGGAGTAGATGATTGATCAGTCAAGTCTATCTCTACAATAGAGCAAGACAGGCATGTGCCCAGGAAATCACGGAAATCGTTGCCGTGCGGAAGGAGGTTGCTAGTGTAGAAAAAGGAGAGATACGCTGACAGAAAAACATGTAGGAAAGGGGTTATACGGAGGCCATGGGTGCCATGTCCTGGATATCTCGATTCCAGGAAGGGAACTCCTCCTTATTGAACACCAGTACCCATCCAGCTTGGAGATACTCGAGCTGATTGCGGAGGCCGTACATGCAGCGCCGGGTGATGATGTGTAGCGTTGTATACGCAATGAGTCCCACCGATGGCTTGGTTAGAGGGAATGGAAAGCTGTTGATACAGGAAACCCCATTACAGTACCTGTTGGAGAGCCCTGGCCGAAAGATCTTCAACATTTTGGGAAATCCTGTAGATGACCTGCCCTGAGACAGAGGAAAGATGGGCGATTCACCGTCCAGCTCCTTCTTTCCGAGGAGCAGACCCTGCTACAGATCCACAGGAGACAGGTATCAAGGTAGATAGACCTGAGATTTGTCCTTACGCATAAGGGAGGACGATCGGACTTTCTCGTGGCGCAGAGTAGGTAAAACCGTATTGATCACCGAGCTGATAATCCACAACGTGGCAGCAGCTCACGGCGGTATTTCCGTATGTTACCGGTGTGAGGAGAGCGCACCCGTGAGGGTAACGACCTTTACGGAAGAAACGAAGGAAAGCGGCGTTTTGGATAAGACTGCCCTGGCTTTACACGGACAGATGAACGAGCCGCCCGGAGCGAGAATGAGAGTTGCACTTTCCGGTCTGGATCACGCGGAGCACTTCGTGATGTGCAGAGCACCAGGACGTATGTGCGTCATTGATAACATTTTCCGTTTTACCCAGGCAGGTTCAGGAGGTCTCCGCACTTCCGGAAGCATGCCTTCTGCGGTAGGATACCAGCCAACATTGGCAATAGATATGGGTGCTTTGCAGGAGCGTATTACGTCCATGCCAAAGCAGGGATCTATCACCTCCGTTCAGAGCGGGTTTATGTGCCCTGGATGACGCTCACCGACCCGCGCCCGCAACAACATTTACCCACCTGGATGCGACCACCGTATTGTCCAGAGATATCGCAAGTAAGGAATTTATCCTGCGGTAGATCCCTCTGATTCCACTCAGCCGTGTGTACGCCTCCGAAATCGTGGGAGAGGAGCACTACCAGGTGGGCAAAGAGGTGTACAGCAGGTACCTCCAGAGATATGAGAATTACAGGATATCATCGCCATCATGGGTAAGGGATGAATTGATCTGAGGGAAGATAAAGATTAGCGTTTTCCGTGCCAGAAGGATTCAGAGACTTCGTATCTCAGAGCATACTCTAGCTTGAGCAGTTCTTATCGTCTTGCAGGAAAGTATGTTCCGATTAAAGGAGACTATCCGCGGCTTTTACAGAATGACTTTTTGAACGGAGAATGATGAGCATCTGGGTCTGCTTTCCTCTTAGTAGGAAAACTGTCGATGAGAGTTTTTGAAAAAGCTAGAAACTGGTAAGGAAGAGCGATATTTACGCAGCAAACTTCCATCGAGAGATGTCTCTATGGATGGGCAAAATTTGACGATGAAGTAGGGCGTTGCTCAGCAGAACCATTGCAGGAGACCTGCAAGCTATCCTTGGCGCACCACATCACCACGTACAGCTGGCAGTGAGGTATGGGTGCAGCTCAGGTGATTATGAGAGGATGGCATTGCGCAGAAAGGCCTGCTCTGTATCGAGGAATGCTTTCCATGATGGACAACCATTTGTCCGATTGATTCCACACCTGCAGGTGGAGCGAGGAAATCGATGTTGATCGTGCATAGAGAGGCCAAGGAGCGAGCTGGGAAAGAAGATTCAGGATGAAAAGCTCCGAAAGAACAAGAGACTTCGGAATCAGGGCGAGCTTGTCGCATAGCGCTTATCCGTTTACAAACGGCAGGACGGCAGCTTATAAATTTTTTTGTTTTTTTGTGTTTGTTTTTTTGTTTTGGAATCGTGTATATTTGGAGCTTAGAATGAAGGCTTGATACTCCCTAAGCATTTCTTCTAAAGCCCTTTCTTTATACTATAAAATTCGGATGGAATCCCGGAGTTTTCTCTCGAAATGCAGCTGTCCTTTAGGTGAATTTGTAATGGTACAATGGATTCTGGAGAAGAAAGTATGAACACATACGAGAAAAAGGAAGAGAAGACCATGGGTAGAAATGCATTTTGAAGAATTCTCAAATTGATAATATATTGGGAAGGCAATTCTCTCTTTTATTCAGGATTGGGTTATCCTATATTACAGTGCAGAAAAGCGAGGTGGAAAATCTCGAAAATGCGTTCAGGAGAAAGAAGAAAGCCGGATAGGGAACGAACTTTCTTCTCTTACGGTCGTCGGATTACGGGCGCATCAGGGGCGATGTCAGCCGAAGCTCAGGAAGATGATAATACACAGGCACCATTTACCTTGCAACATGGTCGTGCTTTTGCTTTCTCCGAAAATCGGACAGGAGCTCGCCAAGATTTTCTTCCCTCTCCAACCTGGAATATGACTTGGAGGCGGAGGCGCGGTCACTCAGGATAAAATGCCACCAGCGCAGAGGATGCTATGAGCGTTAGCAACAGTACTTCTGCCCGTTTGCCCAATTCTTTCTACACAACTGGGGAAGTTGTGGTATCCGGGCGGGCGCTGGGCGAAATGAGCGAAAAATTCAGATTCGGATGTTTGTGCCTTCCGGAGCAGAGTAAGGAGGCAGGATACAACGGAACCACTATCAGGATTATGTGAAGTTATGGTAATGCAAAAGCCTTAAAAAGTGCACACAGCAATTCAAAATCTGCAGTTCCGGGGTCTATGAGGCCAGAAGATTAAAGCCACTTTCTCTGAGAGCCAGGTTCCCATCATTGAGGTTGGGTTCCGCGTGCTCCTTCCTTTGGGAAAAATACAGACTTCACGACCTGCATTTTGGGGGCTTCATCGAAACCCAGTGTGGATGTGGTTTGTTTCAGCGGAGACAAGCTTTGGAGGCCCTCAGGCAGGAATTATAAGGAAAAAAGAATTATAGTGATCAAATAGAAAAATCATACTGCCAGGCCAGCAGGTAGATAAACACCATTACCACCTTGGAGCTATGCTTTTAGGTATTTAAAAGGAGGAGGGGTGGAAGAAAAGATCCCGGTACTTCATTGCTATCTGAAGGCAACTGTGGTGAAAAAGAAAAAAGGAGGCATTTGCTTCGACTGTTCCGAGAATCTGTCTGGAGAATATTCTTTGGCCTCAAAAGCCCAGGTAGGGAGGCGGTTCTCACCAGATGCCTATATGTTGCTAACCACGAGTGGTTTTATCATCCGGAAAAAGAGCTTCTCCGTATCCCAGCTGAGCCAGACTTCAGAAAAGGAAAACATATGGGTTATCGAGATCATGGAAGATAATTTACTGGATGGACTTGAGACCATGCAGGAAGAGCTGGAAGAAAATAGTGGATACTAAGGAGCATTATACTAGAATGATATAAAAGTGGCTCTTAGTTTTGAGTACTGAGTTTAGACTTTTTTTACGCGCATATTACATGGTTTTGTGGCTGCTACGCTTTGTTTTGCTCTAGCCAAGAATGACTGTATTGACAGGACTCATAGTCCTGGTTTCTCCCTTGAATTATATTCGTTTGTAATACTTTATATATCTTTTCCTGTGCAGTTTCAATTCTTCGCTAACTGTAATAAACCACACCATAACCGTTTCTTACTTTATGCGTAAAAGTTTTCCATAACTAGATTATGTATCTAGACAGTTACCTTTCTAGACATACTTTGGAAAATATGTTCTTGACTGTGATATGTAGCACGCCTTCATCTGATAAGCGAAAACGTAGTCAGATGAGACGTTCTGCGATAGGAGACAATCGGATGTGATTCTATCGCCTGCTCAAGGGCGTCCATTCATTCTTGCGGATGGACATATGCCAGAAAGCAGTATTTCTCCGTTACACACATATCCCATAAAGGTTCGACCAGAGTTTATGCATGTCATATGACCTCACATCTACTTCATAGTACTTGAACTCTGTCAATTGGTTATTTTCTGGTACGAGGCTGCGTATTAAACCTTCTTCTAATCCCTGTGGAGCAAACAGTTCCGCTCTGCTATGGAACGTGGCACCACTTTGCAGATGTTTGCTGGCTAAACTTTTACTGATTCGCTGAACTTTCTTTTGTTGACCATGCTATATCCGTTGTTTGTACAGTTCGGCTACTATAAATATACATAATCCTTGTTTTCTCACGTATGGTAAGAATTATTTCTTCTAATATTTTATCCGGATTCTCTCAGTCAAATCTTTTTACAGTACATAAAAAGTTGTATCCAAGCGCATGCTATACTCAAGAGAGGTTTTTGGTTGCGAACTCTCTTCGGGAGACTGTTGATGACGAGCGCCGTTCTCTGTTTTGCTTTAAATCCTCTAACTGTGCATCATCGGATTCTTTTAAAAGGCATTCTCGATTCTAAAGCTTGATAATTCATCTTCTAACTCTTTTTGTGCATTTTTACTTACATGTCAATCAGGTTTGGTAGATGGAATAGGAAATATTTTCTATTGGTTTTCAATGGTTTCTTTGCACTGTGTGCCTTTCAACCCATCAGGCCCAGATGCACAAGCAGTTACAGTTTGCAATCATACAAAGCATTAGAAAGTCAACTATTGTAGACTAGCGCCTGATATGAGATTTCACTTGTTAGGTTATAACTCTACAACAGGGTAACTTTTTCAAAAGAATAAATTTGTTTTGAGAACGCCTAAGTCCATTATCTCCGAATCTTTATAATTATGAACATCTTTCCAACGATGGACTTGATTTAGATTCCATAAATTTTAGCAAGATATCTGTAATCCACCTTCACCATTTGTATAATGTGTAACTTTTAAATTCAAAAGAATATTTAGCCATAAAATACCGACACTCCCAATCGTTAGATTTAGTGGTCTAACTTTTGGGGTCAGTACATTTTCTAAACAATATAGGTCTGGAAACAGGGCACTCTCATAAGCTTCATACACATGTCGGATACCTAAGCGAAGCACATTCACTTGTTTCATAGTACCGACAGGCTCAGACTGCCCCATGTTCAGACCTATATTGCCGAAAATTTCGTTCTTCTTATGACCCTTTTTGAAATACGACGGATAATAAAGTGTGAATTTACAGTACAGGTCTAAAGGGTAGAGTAAACTGGGCCGTCAGTGCCTTGGAAAGCCTACTTAAGGAAGATGGAAATTAATTTACAGGCAGCTGATATGATATGGGTCTGTATGAGGGGCAATCTGGGCCGTCGAGTACTTGTGAAAGCGAGCAAAGGCGACGGCAGAGATTGGTCACTGAGATGAACTTTCATCAAGAAAAGTCGATCACGCCAGTATGAACCAACTTCGAAGGTTGCTGTGAAACAAAGTGAGCAGTGGTTAACGCAAACCACTGCTCAGTCAAAAACCGAAGTTAGCGGGAGCGTGCCCAGTATAGACAAAACACATCAGGCATTCTTTCGATAATGAGCTGGCCTTTTTTCTACGTAGGGTTGGAACATGGCGAGAGAGACTTTAATGCTTCAGTATAGACCAAAACTGTCGAGCGCCTGTTCCTGCTCTGCCATACTCCGGAAAAGGCGATAAATTTCCTTAAGATATGCATGAAAATATATCTTCCACCAAGGAAGCTTCCATCTAGCTGAAGCATCTTCTATAGGTTAGGCAAACATGCCGGGGCTGTAAAGAAATTCGTCTCTTTCTGTAAAAGTTTAATCAGATCTCCTGCTGTACTGTGTTCTATCAGAAGAAAACTCTTCCACACCGACAGCCATCTTCAGAACTTGGTTTACCAGTTTTTTTTCATAATCAGGAAGACAACTTTCTATTCTTTGCAAAATGTTCTTAGAATCCACGCCTTTAAGAAGACAGTGGTGATGAATGGAACAAAGCTCTTCTCCATAGTGTTCGTAGTACACCACAAGAATTTTTGTTCAAAGAGCCTCTACATCTGCACAATTAGCTCTCTTTCCCATGACATGGTGGCCGCTCTAAATCCTTAGCATTTCCGGTACAGACAGAAACAGCAACTGCAGTTCCCCCTCGTAATCTAAAATTATTCTTCTTTGGAAGGGCACCAATCTTTCAGCTCCTATATAAAGACTCCTAAATCAATATTTTTCCATATGGCAATCTGTGCAATAGGGTCATGTCCTCCACAACAATAATCAAACGATATTCATTTTAAATAAAGGGCTGTGGGATGTTCCTTTATACACATCTGCCAATGTCATATTTTGCTTAATCATATGGACTCACTCTCTGATGATGTTCTCTTGCAGTCCTCAGGATAACGGAAATAATAGAGATGTCTTTGCCAAATGTAACAAAATCAATATGGATAAAGAATGTAAACTAAGAATTTCTTGACAAAAGAAATAATAGAGTAAAATTAAAATTGTAAACAATCTAATAGATAAAAGAGATATTACAAGAGTTTGAACTCAAGAAAGTATAGTATAGGAGAATATAGCAAGGAATTTATGATTCTAGTGTAGAAATAGAAATGTTTCATTAAAAGGTTCAAGGAAAGGTTCTTTTGATTATCAACACAGCAACAGCTGTGGTTTACCCTGTCCCAAGGATTTGCAGAAACTCTGAGAAATTTCCGAAAAGGGTTTAGAGATTTTGGATATTCCTGTAATCAGTTGGGACAGACTCCGGAACAGATGATCATAGGTTTTGCCTTACGAAAATTATAAAGACAGGTTCGATCAGATGAAAGGAGGCAGAGTAAATGGTGCCAATGCTCTTCCAGCTATGCAGCTATCTTAAAAGAGCAAAAGGCACGAGGTTGGAAAAGGTAGAAAACCTGTGGCTATGGGGGAGCAATGTCGCGCAAGGATCAAAATAGAAGAATCGGATATCAAGTGGAACACAGGTTCTTGGTGGATAGAAAGGAAATGTGAACATAGCGTTTGAGCCAACACTCTATGGAGGATGTGAAAGAAGGCGATAGAAACACTCTATAATTTGCTAGACTGAGCGATAATTTTACATAAAACAGTATCCTGTAAACTTGGGTGTCGTTTTTTGATATTCTACAATTCTGAATATCTGTGTGCCTTTTCCTGTTAAAATATGCGTATAGTGACAGGAGTATCATTCTAATTGTTGGGGGTGATGGCGAAAAGAAGGAATCAAAGTGGAAGTGGTATCATTTGCGAGAAATATTGCTACTACAAAGCTGATGAAGGCATCACTCAGTGTGGCAGAGTAAAATCTCATCTTCCAGGATATGGACATCGAAACAGAACCGGAAGAATGTCTATGATGATATGAGATGTCTTCGCCAAATGGGCTATGATGTGGTGATGGAGCTAAGGGCAGGAGCTATGTCTATTAGCATCTTGTGATAAGGAATTTGAACTGGCAAGATGTATTTACTGTGAGATGCGGTGCAGGCCTCCGTTTTGTACGGAAAATCCAAGGGGTAATCAAAAGGCTGCCTTTGTCCAGTGGATATGGGCAGACAGCTAAACCGGCAGTTGATGCTTCCCGGAAGGAATCAAAACATGAGAACGAATCCATCTACTATATGGTGGACGAATTACATAGAATATTGCTGAAATAAACAAATGATTTTCACCTGCAATGGAATATGCTAAGAACTAGTGGAGAAAAAGCAGCCTATAGTCGGTCTTGGAATCTTATTCTGGAAAATAGAAAATTATTACCTTTTGGGCTATGATGGAAGAAGTTTCAAACACTGGGTGGATAAAATGAAAAATATCAAGTTCTGGAGGAAAAAGACTAGGGAAGATGCTTTTCAGAATCTGGATATGGAGCATTTTCGGCAAAAGAACCTTTTCCATGTTTGCAGGAGAACGGAAGAGGTGAGCCTTATCTTTCAGGAGGAAATGGTGGGAATTCTCCTGGACCGTTTCGGAAAAATTTCACTTTCCTGCGGAAGAGCAGCTATGCCATTTGTCATGTGGATGTGATGGTGGGAAATGTTTTTGCTTGGGTGTTTTCTTTGGGAGCCGTAAAAATTCAAAGAACCTGAAAGATGTTGAGGAAGCATATAATTCATGCTATGAAGAGCTTGAAGAAATACAGTGTTAAAATCCTCTCAGAAGAAAAGTCATACCAAAAATAGCTGTTACAATGGAAAAGCACCTTGTCCTTTTCTTTCCTGTACTGGTACATATAAAAGCATAAAGCATTAAGCAAAAAGTGCAAAACAGAGACGAATGCTGAAAATTGTATCAGTGTAAACTATATTGAAGAAATGGCTGAAATTGTGATTAAGTCAGAGGAGAAACTATATATCCTTATTGTATCGATGATTGAAGCGGTAACAGTTTTATGGGAGACTTGGTAGATTCCACTACCCGGAGAAGCAGTCTAGGGCTATCTTTGATGAGTACGATTCTAATAATTCCACCGGCATTTATTACACGGTCACTGAAATTTCTGCCTATTCGTTTATTTTCCAGAGATGGTGGTGATTTGGAAAAGCCTCAGGAAAGAAAAGGAGATCTGAAGAAAGGAAGCTGTCAGCACAGAACTCAAGTTATTTCCACAGCCACAAAATTAAGGAATAAAGGCCTTGGCAAAGTGGTTTGCATCATTTCACAGGAACAGGTGCAGTTTTGGATGTGGATTACTGCTTTAATCAGTTTCTTCACCTGCTGTCAGAAACTCACATTAGCCCAGTTACATAAGAGAAGGATCATTATACAGGATTCATGTGGTGCCTACCATCATAACTATGTACAGAAGGCTCCCGGAGTGGAATTAGATGGAGAATTCCCAAAAGAACATTATTGCGATTCTTTGCTCTTTCCGTTTGATCTGTTGGGAGGAATCAGTCGGGTTGTTAGCAGTTCCGTGTCTCCGCTTTTGAAATACCTTTTCGTGAAACCGATTATTTCCACAGTGATTCTTGTAGCTACAACGGTAATGATCTTAAAGAAAACACGCTGGCAAAGGGTTTGGATGTGATTGTACCGGTGATGGCCACATTATATTTTGCTCTTTGTTTTGTAATCTGAAATATTACTTCTCCTGCCAACCTGCTGTTCAGAGAATCTTCTCCAAGCCTTCAGCCTTTCGGCAAATAAAGTGGCAAGGGGAGCTTCGGCGCAGTAGTCATGAACGGTGGCCGCGGACTTTTCTCTAATAGAGCAGGCTCCATCTGCGCCCTGTACGCTGGCTACGCGGCAGATACAGATCTCCGGCGAAAATCGGATTATTCAGGCTATGGGGGTATTCATTGGTAAATGTAATCTGTTCCTGTACCGCTTTTATCATACTTTTGGTACGGAAGCACAGATTGTAAATCTACGGGAATGGACATTTGCAGACTGCTATGGCATACCATGGCTCCTTCGGAAGATATTTGTGCGGTGTTTGTGGTACTAGCTTTTCCTTTTTTGGAATCCTGTTCTATGCCCGTTCAATGCTTCCTGCATTTCCGGAGACAACTGGGCATCCCCAAACCGGCTATAAGATTTTGCTTTGATTATTCACTGTTTGTGGAGCTTGGCGCAATACACCAGCTAGTGTAGGATATAGGAGACATGGGCGTTGGACGTATTATTTTCAATCTGATTGTTATGCTTAATCCATTAAGTAAGAAGCTCTGGCAGCCAAGGATTACGAAAGGCGCTTGAAGGAGAGCAATAAAGAAAAACGGAATATAGAATGAAACGAGATATCGCGCTTTGCGAGCGATACTCGTTATGAATGAATATCCGCACACTACTGACGATGCGTTGTAAAATTAGGGAGAAACCGGCGTGGTGCGGTTTCTCGCAGTACCGAAATAATATTATTCTTGCTAAAGCCAGCAAAGGTATTCTGGGGAATCAGTGAAATATGCACTTTTCATTGAGGTCAGTATGGAACAACCGATGAACAAAATTTGTGAAGGTGATTCCGGGAAGCCGGGCACTCCTGCAGAAGAATCTACAGCATCAGCTGAAGCTGTAGAAAAAGTGGAAGAAGGAAAGAAGGCTGAAGATCAGGCAGAGAATCTTGCGACGGAAGTACTGAAGGCGGAAGCGGAACAGCTGAAGGCTCAGGATCAGGCCAGAGAATCTTGTCAAAAGCAAGCCCAGGATAAACTTTAAAGGCTGGCTCCTGAAGCGGAAAAGCAGGTTGAAACAGCAGAAAGCAAGCGCAGGAAGCTGTTCAGTACAAGCCCACGCGGGAGAAGCAGCAGAAGTTCCAGGACAAAACCACAGAGCTTGCAAAGGAGGCAAGAAGCCAAAGCTGAAGCGACTCAGGAAGCCAGGGGCCAGGCTGGAAAGAAGTAGTAAAAACAGAGGCAACTGTAACGCTGAGAGGTGCACCAGCAGGCATCCAGATTAAAGAAAGGCAGAGACAAATAAAAGATTAAAATTAAAGCCAAAAACAGGTAAAGGACAATGCCAAAGCTAATGCAGAAAGAATAATTCCGCACTTTTTTGTAGGGTTGCGTTGTTTTGATTTGCTTGTTTGGCATCTTTCTTCCTTTATTGTAAAAATACAAAAGTTAATTTGAATAGTATGTCATTAGCTTTGACAGCTACGGTGGCTATGGAAAACTTAGTGAGTTGACAAGGACAGCGTAATCTGAAGGATTTTTAAAGAAAATCAAGGATTAAAGAAAAGCTGAAATTTCACCCAGGGACGACTTGACCAAGAACTACAGGCAGCAGAGCTGCTTTATGATTTCGATGACGGAAACTGGAAGATTAGAGAAGTTCACGTCAGACGGAAAGTTGAAGAACGGAGAATACGTAAAAGCAGCTGGGATTCAATCAGGAAGAACTGGAAGAACAGTTCAAAGAGTTAAATTCACTTCTAAGGAACTGAATTCAAGGTAGAAGGTTTAAAGGATACTTGCAACTTTTGCAATTAGCTTTAAGTTTTGACTATAAGTTCCACTTGACATTTCTCCGGAGAACTGTGGAGTGGAAAGGAACCGGAGATATGGATGGCTCCAAGGTTACTACTTACGGTTGAACCTTCCATGGATTTGAAGAATGGTGACAAGGTAAAGGGGTGAAATTGAGCCGGCCAATCCAGGAATCTTTGATTCAAAAAAATACGTGTGCTCCAGAAAACAGAGAAAGAAATCACGGTGAAGACTTGCCTTCCTATGAGAAAAATGACACAATTTCGGATTCTTTCTATTGCAGGATATGCAGAAGGAAGTTACGGATGGAACCAATCTCAGTTAACAAGCCAAGGAGAAGAGTAAAGTTTTGTGGGAGCTGGAATACTTGAGATGTGTATTTCCTGACACCAAAATTGCCAATGCCTTTGAGCACAACATCAGCAATTCAATAATAAGGAAGGTCAATATGTGGTCTTGTTCGGATAAGGTTACAATGCACCAACATATTATTTTACAGGCGCATTACAACATATGGATAGAGGAAACAGTAGGTTACAGTAGATTTAAATGATGAATATTTCTTACCACTACGCACACCGTTGATACCGGGTAGCTTGGTTCAGTACTGAAAATTCAACTTTGGCGGTTGAGATCACAGATTCTTCAGAATCTGATATATAATGAAGCTGAATAAATGTACAATGAAAACCATGAAGATCCTGCGGCGCAAAGCGCAGAATCAGTGCAGAGAATAAGGAAGAAAGCTCTTCTGCAAATGAAGAGAAGGAGGTAAGCTCTGCAGCGAAAACGTTATGACAAATCCGTCCTAAAAAGCTCCTTGCACACAAAATTCCAAAAATATGAAAGAAAGTCTATGATCTCAACCGCGCAATTTAAAGTCTGCTAAGTGTGTAAGAGATTCTTCTCAAGAGGAAAGATGAATTCTTCCTCTTTTGCTAAAAAATTACAGGGTAGAATTGGCAAGATAGTAAGATGGCTGAGAGAATTAAAAAAACATAGAGAACAGACGAAGTTGTTCTAGGATTGGATATAGAGATTCCCATGGCCGTGGGGGAGATACTCATGAAAAGCGGTGCGGAAACCTACCATGTGGAAGAGACGATGGGTATGTAGCAAAATCTCTTGGGTTCAAGCATTTTGTATGTTTAAACAGGGAATCTTTTATCCCGGAACCAATGAAGGGAAGAAGAGTCCGTAATAGTGTACCAGATACAGTATATAATTTGCGGAAAGGTGGAAGGTGAATACCTTGTCCCACAGTCTTTCAAAGAATAAATTCCGAGGCGGAATTTACGCCGTTTGGAGGATATAGATAAGATAGGAGGGATATGGATTTTTCTGGATTTTAGTTGCCTACTATTTTGGAGCCTTCAGTTTTGCCATGGCTCTTGAGTTCCTTTTGGATTCTATATATCCGGTTTGGCCGGTATATGTTTGGGGAATTCACCAGTTATTGCTTGTCCCTTTGTCCTTTCGTTATATTATGACGATTCTGGGAAGCTGTATGTAGTAGCCTTCAATTATGTAAAATGTTATGTGTTATTTCAGGTCAGGAGAATGTCAGTCCGAAATGCTGGGAGCTTTAATGCTATTAATACCAGGGCCTTTTTACAGGTTACGTAAAGAATTTCTCAAAACCTGCAGTAGGAACGTCTTTGCTACTCATGATTAACACCTGCGTTTCCATGTCCATGGAGTTGCAGCAACAGCGAGTTTTACCCTTTGCTATGCAAATAGGGAAGCAAAGATAATTTTATGGAGTATTGCATGAAAGCGCTCTGTGCAGTAACGGCAGGATGAGACGGTTTCATGCCTTTTCTTTATCAGTGCATACAAATACTTTTGGGATATCGGCATTATCGGTTCCGTTTCCTGGTTTGTTGTTGATGGTGAGATATTTCAGGAATGGATTCCTGGCGGTTCTGTTTTCAGAGATCTTTGCTGGCAGTCTACTCCCCGTCCATGGCGGCTAAGAAAATGCCCTACAATCTTTTATCCACCAGCATTTTCCTCTGATTCCGGGGATTGGTGTATATAAGGCAATTATTATTTAATTGAAATGGAGCCCTTGTCTTTGAAATATGGGCGCTCTTGCTTCCTTGTACTACCATTGCTAACTACTATCAGAATCGTGCAACAGAATTCCCCAGAGTTTCTTCAAAAAATACAAAATAAAGCTTGCATTGTGGGGAAAAATGAATATAGCACCCTATGGATATGTGAGTAGTATATGACTAAGTCCAAGAAGCCGCAGGTTCAAATCCTGTCATTCGAGAAAGGCATAAAAACTTACAAAGCTTTTTTTGTTTCAGATTCTATAAACCAATACTAGACTGCTTTTAAAAGTAATGGTTTATGCTTTGTAGAAATACTGTCTCATCGGTAATGAGAAAGATGTCACGAGGTGTCACAAAATTAATGGGTAATTATTGCCGGCGATAGCAGAGAAAAATAAAGTAAAAAATCGAAAGAAATGAAAATTTTCAAAAACTATTGACAGTCCCATTATCAGGTGTTAAGATACTGACAAAGCTGTCGCAGCAAGACAGCAAAAGCAGAAAGAAAGCAAGGAAAATCAAGGCTTTTTAGCCAAGATGAAACCAGAAAAACTTTTTGCAAAACAGAACCTTGAAAAATCAAAGATCAGATAATACACAGACCCTGAAGAGTTCTTGAAAAGAAGTTCTTCTGAAGAAGACGAAAAGCCGGAGTTCCGGCAGAGAAAATTCAGAAGCTTACAAGAAATGTCTTGGCGAAAACAAACTTTAACAGTAAAAGGAAAAACAAGCCAAGCGCGTTTTGGCTAGACTGAAACTTAAACCGCTCCGGGAAGAAAGCGAGATACGCTACTGCGAAAGAAACGCACTTTTTATGAGAGTTCGATCCGGCTCAGGATGAACGCTGGCATGTGCCTAACATGACGAGTCGAACGAGATGCGTATCGGAAAGCCTCGGCCGGAAGATACGTTGCTCCAGTGGCGGACGGGTGGGCGACACGTGGGTAACCTGCCTTATGGAGATAACAGAGAAATCACTGCTAATGCCGCATAAGCACAGCACAAATGCATGGTACCAGGGGTGAAAAAGATTTATCGCCGCCAGATGGACCCGCGTCAGATTAGAAGCCAGTTGGCAGGGTAAAAGCCTGCAAAGCAACGATCAATATGGGTCTGGAGGATGACCAGCACATTGGGACTGAGACGGCCAAACTCCCCGGAGGGCAGCGGGGAATATTGCGCAGTAGAGCCTGGTCTGTGACGCCGCGTGGTGAAGAAGTATTTCGGTATCATAAAGCTCTATCATGAGAGTATTGATACCTGACTAAAGCCCCAGCCTTCGTGCCAGCAACCGCGGTGGCCGTAGGGGCAAACGTTATCCCAGTTTACTGAACAAAGGGCGTAGACGGAATGGCAAAGTCTAGTGACCGGAGCTCAACCTGGGGACTGCTTTAGAACTGTTGTTCTAAGAGTGTTGGAGGGTAAGTGGAGTTATGGTGTGGCAGACAGAATGCGTAGATATCAGGAAGAACACCAGAGGCAAGGCAACCTGGACAATAGCAGCATTGAGGGAAATAAAAGCGTGGGATCAAGCAAGTTAGATACATAGTAGTCCACGCTGTAAACGATGAATACTAGGTGTCGGTGCCAAAGCATCTCGGTACTTGTCTGCACTGACAATGCCACCGCAAAGAATTACGTTCCGCGAATAAACTCAAAATTGTGGGACCACACAAGCGGTGGGCATGTGGTTTAATTCAAACAGCAGAAGAACCTTACAGAATCTTGAGATTCATTGACAGAGTATGTAATATACTTTCCCTTCGAAACCAATAGTGACAGGTGGTGCATGTTGTCGTCAGCTCGTGTCGTGAATGTTGGGTTAGAATCCCGCAACAGGCATAGCCTATAGTTAGTAATACAGCAGTAAGATTGGGCTCTAACTAGACTGCAAGGATAACCTGGAGGCGGGATGACGTCCGTCATGCTTCCCTTATGACTTGGGCACTACACACGTGCTACAGTGGCGTAAACAAGGAAGCAAGAGGTGACCTTAATGATCTCAAAGTAACGTCAGTTCGGACTGTAGTCTGCAGCCCGACTACACAGGCTGGAATCGCTAGTAATCGCGGATCAGCATGCTGGTGAATACGTTCTGGGTGCATGCCACCGCCCGTCACACCATGGGGTTGGTAATGCCGAAGTCGATGTCCCAAGAAAGGAACTGCCGGGCGGACTGATGACTGAGGTGAAGTCGTAACAAAAGGTAGCCGTATCGGAAGGTGCGGCTGGATCCTCACTATAAGGATGAAATCAGGGGTTTGTGTGTTGTCGATTTTGATGAATAGAGGCGACGGAAGTCGCGACTTTTTAAAACTGAAATTAAAGCCGTTAAACTTTGTCGGTGTTGATACGTTTAGAGGCTTGCCGTTCATCGAACGACGGTTAGGAACTGACTGACCGAAAATACTTTGCTGGTAACGGCTTTTGGGAAGATAGGTGGATGCGGACATTTTTTAAAAGCCGTACAATGTGCAAGACATCAGGCTCCAGACCCGACGTGCACTTGCAGTAAGCATCATGCCAACAAAACTACATATCAAGAAAGCGGTGTTAGTGACAATTAAGACATCCGAGGGTGCGGGTGGCTTGTACCAAAACAGGGCAAAGAACCCGAAAGTTGACTTGCAAATCAGAAAAAGAGATACACGCTATTATCTCGAACACTTGACAATCAAGTGGAGGTGGATTAACAATAAGGCATAGGGTGAATGCCTAGGCACTGAGGCCGAAGACGTGATAAGCTGCGAAAAGCTGCAGGATTGCCGTCTGATTTGATCACCAGATATCTGAATAGGGAAACCACTAGAGAAAAGCTCTATTATAACCACCAGCCAATACATAACATGCAGAGGAGACCCACTTGAACTGGAAACCTAAGTAGGCCGGAGGAGAAAGGCAACAGTGATTCAGTAATTGGCAGGCAAGTGGAGGCCCAAACCAGGTGCGTGCCTTGGGGTTCAGACCATGACTGAGTTCGTAAGTGGTGGAGACATTCAGGCACATAGGTGAAAGCCCTTACACGGAAGTAAAGGGTGGAATCCAGGTACTAGGCCACGTGGGACCTGGCAGGAATGCAGGACCACCCCTAAGGCTAGCCTACTCAGTGACCGATGGCGATTAGTGCTGTGAGGAAGGTGAAAGGACCCCGGGAGGGTGAGAGAACCTGAAACCTGTGTTTCAGAGCGTGAACAGCGCAAAGCTGAACCCGCATGCACACCTTAGAACGGTCGGCGGAGTTATAAGATTCTGGCAAGAGGTTAGGACTTAAGGTTGAGCCAAGCAGGAAGGCGAGTCACAAATAGGGCGCAAAGTCAGTGAATATGGGCCAGAGCCAGGTGACCTATCATGTCAGGGTAAAACTGAAATGAAGTTGACGAACGCACATCCGTTGAAAGGTGGCGATGAAGATGGATATGGAGAATTCAATCGAACGGAGATAGCTGGTTCCTCCTCCAGAAATAAGCTTTAGGCTAGCCTCATGGAGGAGTCCTAAACACCAGGTAAAACCGCGCTAGATTCTTGAGGGGGCGTCAAAGAGTCTACCAATAGATGTCAAACTCCGAATGGCGTATGGAGATATGCATAGGGAGTCAGACTGCGGGATATAAATTCCAAAATAGTCAAAAGAAACTGTGAATCTACAACTAAAGGTCCCAAAGTACATGTTAAGTGGTAAGGATGATTGTGTTTAGTAAGCCCGTAACGCAAACTGACACAGGTAGATGAGGGATCTTAAGGCTCGTGGGAGAAGCATTGTTATGGAACTCGGAAATTGACCTGAATTTTTGGAAGGGTGCATGGGTACTGGGCCGGAGGTAAGTGTCAAGTAACTTTTTAGCAAAAAATAGGTTTATGTAAACGTGAGTGGTATGGGCTGACGCCTGCCCAGTGCTGGAAGGTCAGAGGGAGAGGTTGGAGGCAATCGAGGCTTTGAGTGAAGCGCCCAGTAAACGGCGGCCGTAACTATAACGGTCCTAAGGTGGCGAGAATTCCTTGTCGGGTAGTTCCGACCGCACGAAAGGCATGTTAATGATTTGAGCGCTGTCTCAACAATGCACCGTGAAAATTGAAGTGCCAGTGAAGATGCTGGTTGCCCGCGCCAGGACGAGACCCTAAGGAGCTTTACGCCAGCTTGATACTGGGATTCAGCATGTATGCCGAGGATGGGTGGGAGACTGAGGAAGATAGAACTTCGGTGTTATCAGAGTCGCTGTTGGGATACCACCCTTTATGTTGTTGGATTTTCTAGCCTTAGGCCGTAAGCCGGTCGAGGTACAATGTCAGGTGGGGAGTTTGACTCGGGGCGGTCGCCTCCGAAAAGTGTATCGGAGGCGCCTGCAGTTCCTCAGGATGGTTGGAGCCATCCAAAGAGTGCAAGGCATAAAGGGAGCCTGACTGCGAGGGCGACGGACGACCCAGAGTAAGTACATGGACTTAGTGATCCGGTGCCAAGAAAGTGGGATTGCGAAATAGCTCAACGGACAGATAGCTACCTGGGATAACAGGCTGATCTCCCCCAGAGTTCACATCGACGAGGTTTGACTGATCTCGATGCTACATCGTGCATCCTGGGGCTGAAGTCGGAACAGGGGTTGGGCTGTTCGCCCATTAAAAGCGGTACGCGAGCTGGGTTCAGAACGTCGTGAGACAGTTCGGTCTATCCGCGCGCGTGCGTAGGATATTTGAGAGGATCTGTCCTTAGTACGAGAGGACCGGGATGGACTGACCTCTGCTGAACCTGTTGGGAATCAATCATCGCAGGGTAGGCAAGTTGGGAATGGATCAAACGCTGCAGAGGCATCTAAGCGTGAAGCCAGCCTCAAGATGAGATGTCCCATCACCAAGAGTAAGACCCTTGAAGAGAACGAGGTAGATAGGACTGGGGTGTAGGGTAGTGGCACACTCAGCTGACAGTTACTAATGGGTCGAGGGTTTATCAATGCGTCTGGTTTTTGTCCAAAGTCTAGTCTGGAATAGCTACTGATATGCGTAGTTTTGAAGGTGCGAGAATATTCTGATGAACTGCTCACAGAAAGAATCTTATGTAATACTTACTATTGTCATTATATTTTACGATATGGTTTCTTTATACGATTTTTCTGTTATTTCTCTTCATTTTCCTTCATTTTTCTTTTCTTATAAATTTATTTTAACCGGATTATTTTTTTTATTATAGTGTTATGAAATACTAATATTTTCTGTTTTGGTGTGTTTTTTTCTGTGCATTTTTAAAAATTGTTCTTGTATTTATACTTTAAAACTGCTATGATGGGAAAGAACAGGGTATATCAATTTACACAGCTTGTATATTCCTCGGATATAGTCTCCCATTTTTAGGGGCACTTTTAGGAGGAAAAGTTCATGAAAAAAAAGAAACTTAGCACTATGACTGCAATCTTAGCTGCAGCATTGACAGCTATATGATCCAATGCAAGTAACGACACAAAGGCTGCAGGATCCGATGCAGCTAAGGAGGCCGGATCTGAGGCTGTGGAGAAGGTTGCAAGCACAGGTAAGGAGCTTCGTTTAGTAAACGGTAAGATCGAAGTTGATAACAGATGAAGAATTACGCAGAGTACGAGAAGGAACCGGAGAAGGTTAAATACTGGAGTCCGGTGGCGGAATTGATGTTCAGGGAACTTAAGGGATATTTCAGGCTGACAATATGCCGGATATCTTTGTTAATGGCGGTGCTAATGATTTTAAGAACTGGGAAGGTCATTCGTAGACTTATCCAATGAGAAGTGGGTTTCGATACAGAATCTAAGCTATGAATGAGAACGGTAAGGTTTTAGGCTTCCTATACCACAGAGGCTATCGGTCTGGTTACAATGCGGATGTTTTGAAGGCCGAAATTGATCCAAAGTTCATCACCGGTCCGAATCCAAGGAAGAAGGCTTTTGAGACTCTGGACAGCAAGAAGGACGAGTTAGTCCACTGCTGTAATCGTGGTTATGCTGCAGAGGCTACCAATCTTTACTGGTCTACCGTAATCACCTCTTTGGTGTTTATGAGGATGCAGGCCTGA